>WNFT01000002.1_pt1 | contig 220730 bp, 238 predicted proteins | sample 5400191 | NCBI WGS metagenome assembly WNFT01 (sample SAMN13153359, study PRJNA577476) | soil metagenome | isolation source: 80 cm saprolite under Madrone tree | place: USA:California | collected 2016-06-14 | reverse complement strand
ACCTCGGCGCCCGCGTACCAGCCGAAGCGGTCCTTCTCCCGCTTGGTGATGCGGTCGATGATGCCGTCGCCGTCGGTGTCAGCCTCCACGAGGACGCGACGCAGCGAATAGATCGCCTCTCCGGTGACCGTCACGAGTGGGTGGAGCCAGCCGTCCGGGCGGTACTTGTAGCGCCCCTCCCAGCCCAGGAGCGTGTCGCGCTGCTTCTCCGTCGTCTCGCCGCTCGCAACCGACATGCCGAGCTGCACCGCGTTCTCGTCGCCGAGCTCGAGGAACGTCCGGAGCCGGCCGGTGAAGAGCGGGACCCGGAGCGTGCCACGGCCGAAGGCGGTTTCGTTGTCGCCGTCGAAGACGCCGGCGAGCCCCTCGAGATAGAAGGGGAGGTCGGGCACGATCGTCACCTCGACGCCCTTTTCTTTGAGACCCTCCCCGCCGAGGAAGTTGCGCAGCACGTTCGGTCGGTCGATCCACGGCAGGTCGTGCTCGTGGATCATGTTCGAGTACCCGAAACGGTTCCGCATCTGGCCGAACTTGGCCTGGGTTCCGAGCGGCAGCGTGAGGAGGGTCACACTTGCCTCGGCGAGCTTCACACCGAGTTCTTGGCCCCGCGCCTCCTCGCCGGTCTCGATACGAACCTCTGCATACGCATACGGGTCCACTTGGCCGAAGAGGGAGAGCTCGACCTCGCGCGGGAAGAAGCGATTCTCCTGACCGGCGAACGTCCCGCCCTGGGCCTTCTCGACGTTCGACTGCGTGATGTTGCCGACGAAATCGCCGGCGATCCCGATGTCGAAGAGGAGCTGTCCGGCACCGCGTTGCTGATACAGCGAAAACGGCTGGCGCGGCCGCGCCAGCTCGGTGAGAGACGCCCCCGGTGGCGGCGGCGGAGCCATGGCGGGCGGCCCCGTGGGGGAGGGTGCGGGTGGAGGAGTCACGGGGGCTGGCTGAGCCTCGAGCCGCCGGAGGCGTTCGGTCACCGACTCGAGCTGCTTCCTGAGCTGCTCGATCTCCTTCTTGAGCGCTTCGGCTTCCTGGGCGACGGCCGGCGGAGCGAGGAGCCCCACGAAACACACTAGGACGACGAGAGCACGGGCTCGCATAGCGGTCCTCCCTCTGTAGTGTGACGGCCGCGCCGGCCGACCCGGCCGGTGGGCGATCCTGAGCGACGCGAACGGGTGGAGGAGGCTAGCGGAGCGGCGGCGCGCGAGGGTCGGTAAGGCAGAGCGGCGCGCTGACGGCACGCGCGCCGGCCAACGCCAGGGTCAGCACGAGCGCGAGCACGAGCCCGACGACGGGCGTCGCGTCGAGCTGGGACGCGGCGGTCCCGAGCGCCGCCATGAGGCTCAGGTCGTGCTCCTCGTTCCAGAGACCGAACTCGCCGGAGGCGTGGAGGTGAGGGAGACAAGCGCCCGACACGACGAAGGCGGCGAGGCCCAGCATCAGGAGGAGCGCCTTGCGCTTTGTCACGACGGAGAACAATACCTCACTTCATGGCGAACGCAAAATTCCCTCGACCCCGCCGCTACCGCGGGCGGAGCGCCATCCCGTGCGGGGCCTTGCCGACAGGGATCGTGCGCACCTGGGCGTGGGACGCGAGGTCGATCACGCTGACGAGATCGGCCCAGCGATTGGTCACGAGCGCGTACCGTCCCGTCGGCTCCATCGTCACGAGGTCGGGGTAGCCCCGCTGCGGAATCGTCGCGACGATCTTGTCGTCGGCCGTCCGCACGACGACGATCTTGTTGGTCTTGCGGAGCGTCGTGTAGAGGTAGCGGCCGTCGAGCGTCAGCGTCGCCTCGTGGACGACGCCCGGCAGCGGGATCTCGCCCCTGACCTTGTGCGTGGCGGTGTCGACCTTGAGGATCGCCTTGTTCTCGCCCGCGGCCGCGTAGAGTGTCTTGCCGTCGGCGGTGAGGGCCAGCCCCATCGCGTCGCCGCCACCGTGGACGAGGCGCGTGACGACCACCCGCGTGGCGACGTCGATCACGGTCACGTCGCCCGCGGTCTCCCCCGAGACGTAGACGAGCTTGCCGTCGCGCGAGAACGCGGTGTGGGCCGGCCAGGTCGAGACCTCGACGCGGCCGTCGATCTTCTCCGCCTTGAGGTCGTAGAAGATCACCTCGTCGTTGCTCGTGTCGCTCGACCAGTCGAGGACGAGCAGGTGGCTCCCGTCGGGCGTGAAGGCGAGGTTGTACGGGTTGCCGCCGATCTTGACGCGCCGCAGGAGCTTCCGCGCGTCGGCGTCGATCAGGCCGAGGTCGTGCGTCTTGTCGTAGACGACCCAGGCCGTCGTTCCGTCGGGCTGGAAGACGATCCGGTTCGGCTTGCCGCGGCCGAGCGGAATCGTGCCGACGACGTCGAGCGTGTCGGTGTCGATGACCGAGACCGAGTCGGACTTGGTGTTGGTGATGAAGAGCGTCGCCGCCGCGGCGGGCGTCGCGGCGCCCAGCCCGGCGGCCAGCAGCAGCGCGGCGAGCGGCTTCGACACGCCCGTCCTCCTCACTTGGCGTTCTCGATCGCGGTGATCATCACGTTCGGCGGCACACCCCGTAACGTAAATCGTACCGCGTCTCCCACTCGAATCGAGTCGGTAATTTTTGGGGAGGCGGCGCGGAAGCCCATGGTCATCGCGGGCATGTAGCCCGGGATCTCGCCGTGGGTGAGGACCAGCACGTTGATCTCGGGCAGGACCGCGCGGACCACGCCCTCGACGCTCCACTCCCGCTCGACGCCGGCCGCGGCCGCACGCGTGGCGGCGAGCTCGCGCTCGAGGTGCCTCGCCCTGAGTCCCCAGGAGACGTACCCGCAGCCGACGCCGACGACGAGCGCCAGGTTGATCAGGACGACGGCCTTCCACGCGCGCATCAGTGCACGTGCTCTTCCGGCACCGGCGCCTGCACCTTCTCCTCGTTGAGCTGCTGGATCTCGGCGAGCAGCGCGTTCATCTCGGTGGCCGCGCCGCTCCCGTGGCTGATCGCGCGGATGTAGCCCTGGCGATCGATCAAGAGCTCGGCGTGGGGCGGGCGGGCGAAGAGGCGGTACGCGGCGACGATCTCGTCGGCGCCCCCGGTCACGACGGGGAAGAAGACGCGCGGCTCGGCGCCGAGACGCGCGATGGCGTCGGGCGCCGCGTCGGTCGGTACCGCGACGACCTCGGCCCCCAGCGTGACGAGGATGTCGTAGCGCTGCGCGAGCTGGGCGAGCCGCGGCCGCGAGCCGGGCAGCGAGTAGAGGACGAGCAGCACGATCCGCCGTCCGCGATACTCCTTGAGCGCGCGCGCCGGCGTCGGGCCGATGGCGAACGTGAAGTCGGGCGCGATGAGCCACGAGCGCTCGGGCTCGACGCTCCCTCCCAGGGTGCGCGCGGCGTACGCGGAGGACAGCGCGCGGAGGAAGTTCACGAGGTCCCACCGCTCCTCCTCGCTCAGGCGGTCGCCGAACGCGGGCATCTCGCCCCGCGGGATGCCGTGGGTGATCCACCAGAAGAGGTCGCCCGCCGTGTGCTGCGCCGTGTGGGGCGCGCGGAGGTCGGCGGGACGCCGGGGGAGACGGGCGCCGCCCGGGCCGTCGCCGGCTCCCGTCGTCCCGTGGCAGACGGTGCAGTTCGTCTCGTAGAGGGTCGCGCCCGTCGCGATCGACGCCGCCTGGTACGGGACGGCCGGCCGCAGGTAGGTCGTCGGGTAGGCGTCGATGGCGAGCGGCGGCAGCGCGAGGCCGGCGCCCGCGGCGAGAAGGACGATTCCCCCGACGAGGAGCGGCAGCCGCCACGCACGGAGGAGGAGCGCGGTGATCATCCCGATCAGGCCGAGCACCGCGACCTGGCTGCCCGTGAGCGCCCGCAGGGCCGCGCTCGACCCGCCCTCGAGCCCCACCAGCGAGAGGCGGAAGGCGAATGGCCACGCGGGCGGCTCGTGGCGCGCGGGCGGCGTGAGGGTCAGCGCGCCGACGACGGAAAGGACCGCGAGGGCGAGGGCGGCCTCTACGATTACGAAGCGCGCGAGCCGCCGCATCGCCGGACGCCCGACGGTGGGGCCGTCGCCGGAGAGGCGCGGAAGATGGACCGAGCGATTCAGCGACGCGAGCGCCAGAATCGGGAGCAGGAGCGTGATCTTCAACAGCAGGAGGCGACCATATGAAGTCCCGACGAGCCCGGCGACGGTGGCGACATTCGTCACCGCCATCACCGTGCCCGAGAGGGCGAGCGTGATCACCGCGGCGAGCGCGCAGCGGGAGAAGCGGCGCGCCGCGAGGACGGCGTAGGGCCGCGCGTCGGCGCCCCCGTCGCGCCCGGCGGCGCGGAGCAGGAGGGCAAGCGGGAGGAGCCCGCCGGCCCACACACCCGTGGCGAGCAGGTGAATGCCGTCCGCGGCGATCGCGAGCGCCGCGGACGGCTCCACGGCGGCCGCGTGGCCCGAGGCCGCGATCGGAACGAGGGCGGCCGCGCCGAGCAGCACGGGCTCGCCCCGCGCCGCTCGCCAGTCCACGCGTCGCTCCACGTCGAGGCGCAGCGCGAGAAACGTCGCGAGCAGCACGAGGACGCCGTAGCGGACGAGCCAGACGTGACCCGCCTGGGTCTCGAGGAGCACCCGCGCGATCGCGGACGGCTCGAGCGCGGCCGCCGCGCGCCCTTCGAGGCGCGCCGCCTGGAGGGCGACCTGGGCGAGCCCGGACGCGAGGGCCGCGAGCGCGAGGACGCGCGACCAGGCGAGCAGGCGTCCTTCCCACTGAATCGCCGTCGCGCGATCCGAGCGGCCGGCGAGCACGATGACCGTCGCGGCGCCGACGAGGAGGACCGAGCAGGCGAGATGCGTCGAGCGGACGGCGAGCCCGAGTGCCAGCACCGGGCTAGTGTACAAGAAGGCGGAACCGGCGTTGAGCGACGGGCGTTGTTCGGGTAGAGTGCCGATCGACTGATGCTTCGAGCCCGCGCGACGCTGCTCCTCCTCCCGGCCGCCCTCCTCTTCGGGGTGGCCGGTGCGCGGGCGCACGCGGTCCTCGATCGCGCCGAGCCGCGCGTGGGCTCCACGGTGCGGACGGCTCCGGCGGACGTCAAGCTCTGGTTCACGGAGCGGCTCGAGCCCGCATTCAGCCGCGTCCAGGTCGTGAACGAGGCCGGAGAGCGCGTCGACCGCGCCGACGGCGCGGTGGATCCGTCCGACCCGCGACTCCTGCGAACCACGCTCGTCCCGCTCGCGCCCGGCCGGTACCGGGTGCTCTGGCGCGTCGTGTCGGTGGACTCCCACGTCACCGAGGGGGATTTCGCGTTCCGGCTGGCGCCGTGATCCGCGCCGTTTTCTTCGACGCCGGGAACACGCTCGTGCGGATGAACTACGCGGCGATCGCCGTGGAGCTCGCGGCACACGGCGTCCGTGCGACGCCAGACGAGGTCCAGCGCGCGGAGTGGCGCGCGCGCGTTCGCCTCGACGACGAGGTCTTCGCCCCGGCGTCCGGCGCCGCGTCCACCGAGAGCGGGTCGAGCGCCGGGCGCTACGTTCGCCTGATCCTCGAGGCGCTCGGCGTCACCGACGAGGCGGTCGCGGAGGCGATGGCCGAGTGGCGGCGCGCGTACAACGCGCCCGCCGGGCTCTTCACCGTCGCCGACCCGTCGGCCGAGCCCGCGCTCGAGCTCGCGAGGGCCCGGGGGCTCACCGCGGGCGTGATCTCGAACTCCAACGGGACGATCCGCGCGACCCTCCGGACGCTCGGCTTGCTGCCGTCCCTCGACTTCGTCCTCGACTCCGCCGAGGTGGGCGTGGAGAAGCCCGACCCGCGGATCTTCCGGCTCGCCCTCGAGCGGGCGCGCGTCGCGCCGCGCGAGGCGGTCTATGTCGGCGACCTGTACTCGGTCGACGTGCGCGGCGCGCGGGCGGCCGGCCTCGACGCCGTCCTGCTCGATCCCGCCGGGCTGTGGGGCGCGCGCGACTGTCGGAGCGCGCCGGACGTGCTCGCCGCGGTCCGCCTGATCCTCGACTCGCGCTGACGCGACCGGCGCGGGGTCGGGCTGGGCGGCCACGAGAGGCCCCGGGGGGTAGCGAGACCCGTTCCCGCCGCGCGCATGGCCCGGTCGCGGCTCCCAGGCGGCGCCTGTCGGAGACAACGGCCGTCGCTCGAAGTTCGAGCGCCGGCTTCGCCGGCGCAACCGATCCACGGGGGGAGGCTTCGGAAGGGGGCGAAGCCCCCCGCCGAGGGAGCTCAGTCTGGTAGCGTGACGAACGGGTACTTGCGGAGCGCGCCGTAGATCACGCGTTTCATCGCCTCGATCTCCGCGTCCGTGCGCGCCTCGAAGCGCAGCGTGAGGTAGGGGTTCGTGTTCGACGCGCGCACGAGGCCCCAGGCCCCGCCGGGGAAGAGGACACGCGCCCCGTCGGTGTCGATCGTCTCGTAGCGCGTCTTGAGCTCGCGCGTCAGCTCCTCGATCACGCGGAACTTCTCGCCGTCCGGACACGGCGCCTTGAGCTCGGGCGTGGCGTGGAGGTGCGGCACCGAGTCGAAGAGTCGTGAGATCGGCTCGGGCGAGCGGGCCGCGGTCTCGATGATCTTGCAGGAGGCGAGGATGCCGTCGTCCACGCCGTAGTAGTTCTCGGCGAAGAACATGTGGCCACTGACCTCGCCGCCGAGGAGGATCCCCTCCTCGCGCATCTTGCGCTTGAGGTGCGAGTGCCCCGTCTTCCACATCACGGGCACGCCACCGTGCGCCCGGATGTCGTCGATCAGCGACTGCGAGGACTTCACGTCGAAGACGACCTTGGCGCCCGGGTGGCGCTTCAAGAAGTCGCGGGCGAGCAGGACCAGGATGAGATCGGCCTCGTGACGGCGGCCGCGCTCGTCCACGACGCCCACGCGATCGGCGTCGCCGTCGTAGGCGATGCCGAGATCGGCGCCGACCTCGACGACTCTGGCCTGGAGGTCCACGACATTCGCCGGGTCCTCCGGGTCGGGGAGGTGATGGGGAAAGCGGCCGTCCGACTCGCAGTGGAGCTCGACGACCCCACACCCGATGCGGCGCAGGAGCTCCGGCGCGTAGAGCCCGGCGACGCCGTTGCCCGCGTCGACGACGACCGTGAGACGACGCGCGAGGCGGATCATCCCGCCGACCGTGGTGAAGTAGTCGTCGCGGGGGCTCCGCGCGTCGAGGGTCCCGTGGCCCTGCTCGAAGTCGCCGCGCTCGGCGAGCGTACGGAGGAGCTGGATCTCTTCCTCCGTGAGCGGCGCCGCGCCCCGGTGAACCATCTTCACGCCGTTGTACGCGATCGGGTTGTGGCTCCCCGTGATGTTGGCGCCGCCGTCGAGCTTCCAGTGGGCGGCGGCGAAGTAGAGGATCGGCGTCGGCACGACACCGACGTCCACCACGTCGACGCCGGCGGCGCGGACGCCCTCGACGAACCCCGCCTTCAGCGTCTCCGACGACGCGCGGTTGTCCTGCCCGACGGCGACCCGGCGCCCGGCCTTTCTCCGAATCAGCGTGCCGTACGCGCGGCCGACCTGACGGAACACGTCGGGGTTGATGTCCCGACCGACGACGCCGCGCACGTCGTAGGCGCGGAACACGTGCGGGTTGAGCATTGTGCGACCCTCTTCGCTACGTTATTGTGACGGCGCGCGGACCGCCGGCGCAGTCGGAGGGTACCATAGATGGATGAGCGGACCCTGAGGGAACGGACGAAGCAGACGGCGCGGATGCTCTTCCACACGCTCACGAGCGGCACCGGCTTCGAGCTGTGGAAGAAGTTCGACAGGGGCCTGGCGCGCGAGCTGTCGATGTTCTTCACGGGCGTCCTCTACAGCCGCGAGGTCCTGTCGCAGAAGCAGCGCGAGCTGTGCGCCGTGGCCGCGCTCACTGCGCTCCACCGGCCCAACGAGGTGCGCGCCCACATCCACGCGGCGCTCAACGTGGGCGCGACGCGCCAAGAGGTCGCGGAGGTGATCTTCCAGATGGTCACCTACGGTGGGATGCCCGTCGTCGTGGACGCGCTCGAGGTCTACGCGAGGGTGTTGGCCGAGCGCGGTGAGCCCTTCCCCGCCGAGGAGCAGCCGACGTGAGTGAGCGCGCCCTGGACGCGGCCGTGGACGCGGCGCGCGCCGCGGGGCACATCGCGCTCAAGCACTTCCACCGCGGCGTCGAGGTGGCGCTCAAGCCCGACGACACGCCGGTCACCCGGGCCGACCGCGAGGCCGAGCGAGCGATCGTCGAGATCCTCGGCCGCGCCTTCCCGGCGTACGGCGTCCTCGGCGAGGAGTTCGGCGGGCACGGGACGAGCGAGGTCCGCTGGATCATCGACCCGATCGACGGGACGAAAAACTTCGTCCGGGGCATTCCCGTCTGGGCGACGCTGATCGCGCTGGAGGAGCGCGGCGAGGTCACGGTGGGCGTGATCCACAATCCGGTGACGGCCGAGCTCTACACCGCCCGTCGGGGCGCGGGGGCCTGCCTCAACGGCGCGCGCATCCGGGTCTCGGACGAGGGCGAGCTCCACCAGAGCTCCTTCGTGCACGCGGGGCTGGGTGTCGTCCGCAAGAGCGGCTACTGGGACGGCTTCGTGCGGCTCATCGACGCGACGGACCGCCAGCGGGGCTTCGGTGACTACCTGGGCTACGGGCTCGTCGCCGAGGGCAAGGCCGAGATCTATGCGGAGCTCGACCTCAAGCCCTGGGACCTCGCAGCCCCGAAGATCGTCGTCGAGGAGGCGGGCGGACGGTTCACCGACCTCCAGGGGCGGGCCACGATCTACTCGGGCACCGCGCTCGCGACGAACGGGCGGCTCCACGCCGCCGCCCTGGCGCTCCTCTCCCCCTGACGCTCGCCGTCCATCCGGGAGCGCTCGGCGACGTTCTGCTCGCCGTCCCGGCGCTCCGATTTTTGAAGCACAGGGACCCACTCGAGCCCCTGCTGCTCGCCGCCCAGCCCCGGATCGGCGAGCTTCTCGCGGCGCTCGGCGTCGTGGACCGGGCGATCGCGTTCGACGCGCTTGGCCTCGACCGCCTGTTCGGGCCCGAGCCGCGCGAGCCCGCGCCCTTGCTGCGTGACGCGACGCGTGTGGTGTCGTGGTTCGGCGCGCGCGACCCCGACTTCGTCCGTCGTCTCACCGCGCTCGTCCCCGACACAGTCGTGGTCCGGTCGGTCGGCGAGGCGCGTCCGGTGTGGGAGCACCTGCTCGCGAGCGTGGGAGCGCCGATGGCGGACGCGGCCCGCTGGCGCGAGCCCGTCGTGCCCGCGGCGACGCTGGTCGACGAGGGCCGGCGCGCGCTCCGGGACGTGGGGTGGGACGGCCGAACGCCGCTCGTCGTGGTCCACCCGGGAGCCGGGGGCGTCCTGAAGCGCTGGCCCGCGGAGGGATTCGCGGCCGTCCTCGAGCGGCTCCGCTCGGAGCGCGCGCTCGTGCTCGCCATTCACCAGGGGCCGGCCGACGCCGACGCCGTCGCGGCGCTTCGCGCGCGGCTCCCGGGCCCGGCCATCGGACTCGACGAGCCGTCGCTGCCGCGCCTCGCGGGGATCCTGGGGGGGGCGACCGCCTACCTCGGCAATGACTCGGGCGTGAGCCACCTGGCGGCGGCGCTCGGCACGCCCGCCGTGGTGCTCTTCGTCCGGGATGCGCTCGCGTGGCAGTCGTGGGAGCCGCGCGCTCAGCCGGTGGTCGTGTCAACCGCCTCGCTCGAGCGCGTCGAGGTCGACCGCGTGCTCGCGGCCGCGCGCCGGGCAGTCGGCTAGACGCGGCTCAGAAGAAATCGACGGCGACGGGCCCGCTCGGTGGAGCCTCGGGAGCCACCTGCTCCGCGTCCTCGGGCTCGCACGGGTCGATCACGTTCGCGTCTAGATCGGGCTGCTCTCGTATGGCCAGGTCGTACCAGAGGTCCATCGTCATGTATCACCTCCAGGGCGCCTGCGGCCCTCTGCGGTCGCTTACGTCTGATGAACCTTGTAAGGCACGCGCCGTGCCAAGGGAGAGTTACCGGAAATTAGAGATTTACCCGACAGTCGCGCGGTGTGCCGGGGGAAGTTCGCCCGTTCCTCCCGGGCACACTGCCCTATCAGCGCCGGGCCGGACGCGGCATCTCAGCGCTCGGGCTTCGTCCAGATGCCCCGGTCGTGCATGAGCTTGATCTGCCGCTTGATGACCTTGTCGCGGTACTCGGCGTGCTTCATCGGCGCGCGCTTCAGGTAGAGGTTCTTCGGGTAGATGGGCTGTTCGTAGAGCAGCTGGTAGAGCTCGGTCCGGACGTCCTTGAGCCAGTTGTCCCACTGGGCGCGCGCGCGATGGTCGCGCAGCGCCTCGATGTCGATGACGCCCGCGACGTACGTCGAGCCCGCGCCGTACTCCTGCTTGCCGACGATGCGCCCCTTGTAGTCGATGACGTACGAGCGGCCGCCGAAGGTGTCGATGGGCGTCGTCTCCTCGGGGAAGAGGTAGTAGGTGCCCATGTTCGGGGCCACGATGTACAGGTTGTTGTCGAGTGCGCGCGCCCGGCTCTGGATCTCGAACATCTCGTTCCCCGTCGCGGGGTGCGGGTAGGAGGCGCGGTAGACGACCTCCGCGCCGTTCAGCGCGAGCGCCCGCGCGTTCTCGGGGTAGGAGCCCTCGTTCGCCATCATGATGCCGAGCCGGCCGATCTCCGTGTCCACCACGGGCCAGAAGGCGTCCAGGGTGCGGCCGTACTTCGCGATCCACCAGTCGTAGACGTCGTGGGGGCAGACCGAGTGCTCGACGGGGAAGAGGGGCGAGACTTTGTAGTGCTTGAGGATGACCCGGCCGCGCGGGTTGATGACGAACCCGACGTTGAAGAACCGGTCTTTCAGGTCGGGGTGCCTGGCCTTCGCCTGCGCCATGACGAACGCGTCGTACTCCTTCGCGATCTTGCCGAGCGCCTCGGTCTCGTCGCCCGGGATGTCGATCGCGCACTCGCGCGCGAAGGTGGCGTGGTCGAGGTCGAGCACCTCGTCGTTGAACGCCTGCAGCGCGCCCTCGGGGAAGGCGATGAGGCGCACGGGCAGGTCGAGGCTCGACAGCCAGGAGGCGGCCTTCACGAGGTGCGAGAGATGGTCGAGGTTGATCTTGATGTCCTTGCGCTTGCGGATTCCGCGGACGGTGGGGACCAGACCGACGGCGGTATAGGGCTTGATCATGGGCGGGCGTCCTCCGTCGAGGGTTATCCGGCCGCGAGCCGGAGCCCGGCAGACTCGAAGCGGCGAAAATCGATCGTGTTCACGGTGGCGAGCGTGGCGCCGGTCCGGATCGCCGCTGCGGCGATCATGCAGTCACCGAGGGAGCCCCGACGTCGACCCCCGAGGTTGAACAGCCGCGCCGACAGCGGCCCGTCGTCGCCGAGGAACGGCAACGGCTCTCCGACAATCCTGATGGCGAGCTCGACGTCCCCGGCATGGGCCGGCCCACAGAGGAACTCGGCCCAGCTCACGGCGCTGATCCCGACGGGCTCCCCAGTGGCCAGCCATGACCGGAGACGGCGGTCCTCCGGAGATCCCCGAGACAAGCCACGGATCAGGAAGTCCGTGTCGAGGTGGATCATCCAGGCCGCGGCTCGCGGCGCGTCGACCACGCCCGGCGCTCCTGGCGCGTCGCGCGCGCCCAGGCGCGTGCCTTCGCCGGTGTAAGACGCAGAGATTTCTGGAGTTGATCGAGCGCGGCCAGCGCCTCGCGCTGGGGCGTCCTCTGGCCCGACGCGACACGCACGGCGCGGCGCAGCGCCTCGGACTTGGAGACATTCCACCGGCGTGCGAGTCCTTCGAGGGCCCGGACAGTCGCCACGTCGAGCGCGTAGGTCGACTTGATGGTCGTTATGGCCATACGATGAGGATGGTATGGCCCTACCGAGCCGCTGTCAAGCGGGGGCCCCGGCAAGAACGAGAGACACGTGCGTCAGCCGGTGGGCGCCTCGGGCTGCTGGCGATGAGGCGCACGGGCAGGTCGAGGCTCGACAGCCAGGAGGCGGCCTTCAACCACTCTCCAGGCGTCCGAGGTCGTCGATCACTCGCACCGCCAGCAGGCCGCCGCGGTTCCGGACCGTCAGCTCGTGGCGCGGAAACGCCGAGACGTCGATGGCCGCGCGGGACGCGACCTGCTCGGAGAGGACGAGCGCGCAGCCATACTCCTTCGTGAGCTGCTCGAGGCGGCTCGCGACGTGGACCGTGTCGCCCACCGCCGTGAGATAGACGCCCTCGCCGTAGCCCATGCGTCCGACGATCGCCGGGCCCGCGTGGATGCCGATCCCGATGCGGAGCGGTACCTGAAGCTCCTCGCCGAGCTCGCGGTTGAGCGCCGCGAGGTGCCGGACGATCGCGCGGGCGGCGGCCACGGCCTGGCGGCAGCCGAGCTCGACCCCGGTCTCGACGCCGAAGAGCGCCATGACGCCGTCGCCCGTGAACTGGTTCGGGATGCCCCCGGCCTCCTGGATGGCGCCACCGACGGCCTCGAAGTATCGGTTGAGGATGAACACGACGTCGTAGGGTAGCTTGTGCTCCGCGACGCGCGTAAAGCCGCGCAGGTCGGCGAAGAGGACCGCGACCTCCTGCTCGCGGCCCTGGCGCACGTCCGAGCCGAAGGCGTCGGCGGCGGCGATCGACGGCGCCAGCAGCGGGAGGACGGCGACGTCGCGGACCGGGCGGACCTGGCAGGCCAGCCGCACGTCGGGAGCGGCGCCGACGCGCGCGAGCACCCGCTGCTCGGCTAGGCTCGCGAGCGGCAGGTCCGCGAGGCCGCGGACGACGCGAACGCGGCAGGTCGAGCAGCGGCCACGGCCACCGCAGACCGAGGCGTGGAGGATGCCGGCGAGGCGACTCGCCTCGAGCACGCTCACGCCGACCGGCACGGTCACGACACGGTCGGCGGGGTAGAGGATGCGAACCGAGCGTCGGCGCTGCCAGAGGGTGCGGACACCCCGCGCCGCGAGCACGGCCCCGAGCGCGACGAGGTAGGCGTCGAGGAAGCCGTTCCGCACGCGGCCGAGCGCCGCGGTCTCGGCGGCACCGGGCGGGTGGGTCGCGCGCATCAGCGCGTCGGTCCAGCCCGGCGTGCGAGCGAGGACGCTCACCTCGCGGCCGCCGGCGACGAAGCCCGCCAGGGCGAGCGTCGGCAGCAGGAGGGCGACGGTGAAAAGCCAGCCCACCGCGCGCGGGTACCACGGCCGGAAGCGAAGCCAGTAGTGCACGCCGATGCAGGCGTGCGTCCACGCGACCGCGAGCGCCACCGCCTGCCAGGCCCCGCGCTCGGGCGCCTGCACCCAGAAGTGGAAGAGCACGCGCGCGTAGCGGTCGTCGGAGCCGGCCTGCCACCACGCGATTCGCGTCCCGACGACGTGGGAAGCGAGCAACGCCGGCAGCACGAGGCCGAGGGTGTACTGCGCGGCTTCCCATGCGGGCATGCGGAGCGTCCGACGCTGGTAGAGGAGCCAGAGCGCGAGCCCGCCGTGGACGACGATCGCCCCGTAGAGCGCGAGGGTTCCGAGCTGGCTGCGCCAGATCGCCAGGAACCAGCGGCGCCCGGTCTCCATGGCGTCGAGCGAGACCAACCCGAGGGCGTGGTTGCTGAAGTGCAGGATGAGATAGGTGAGCAGCACGAACGCCGCCCCCAGCCGCACGCGACGGACCTGAATGGCGCCCATCAGCCGAGCGTCGCCCCTCCCTGCTGGCGTAGGACCTCCTCCATGATCATCGTGTTGAGGTCGTCGACGAGCCTGCCGCGCTCCACGCGCCCGTCGTTCCGAATCAGCTCGCGCACCCGCGACGGACGCGCCGACATCATGACGAGCGTCGTCCCGAGCGCGACCGCTTCCTCGATCGCGTGGGTCACGAAGAGGATCGTCCGTCCCGTCTCCTTCCAGATCCGCCGTACCTCGGCCTGCATGATCCGGCGGTTCTGGGCGTCGAGGGCGCCGAAGGGCTCGTCCATCAGGAGGACGTCCGGCTCGATCGCGAGCGCGCGCGCGATCGCGGCGCGCTGGCGCATGCCCCCCGACACGCGGCCCGGGTAGTACGCTTCGAAGCCGACGAGACCGACGAGCGCCAAGTAGCGGCGCGCCGCCGCGCGCCGCGCCGCGGAGGTGAGGCCGAGCGGCCTCAAGACGAGCGCGACGTTCGCCTCGAGCGTCATCCACGGGAGCAGCCGGTCTTCCTGGAAGACGACGCCGACTTTCCGGTCGTGAGCGTCCCCCGCGACGACCGGCGTGCCGTCCAGGAGCACCGCGCCGCGCGTCGCGGGCTCGAGGCCGCCGATGATCCTCAGCAGGGTCGTCTTGCCGCAGCCGTTCGGGCCGAGGACGCACACGAACTCCCCGGCCTCGACGCGGAACGTGACGGTGTCGAGGACCGGGATCAGGTAGTCCTTGCCGACCCCGGTCACGTCCAGCTTCATGCCTTTACTTCCAGCGCGCCAGGCGGCGGGAGATCGAGCCGAAGACGAGCGTGTCGGTCGCCATCATCACGAGGATCATCACGAGCGCCCACACGAAGACCATCTGCGTCGCGAGGATCTCGCGGCTGTAGTTCATGATGTAGCCGATCCCCGAGGTGACGCCGAAGATCTCCGCCACGACCGAGACCTTGAGGGCCAAGCCGAAGCCGACCTTCATCCCCGCCACGAGGTAGGGAAGCGTCGAGGGAATCACGATCGCCCGGAACTTCTCACCGCCCGAGAGGCGATAAACGTCGCCCATCTCGAGGAGCCGCCGGTCCACGTCCGCGACGCCCTCGACGAGGTTGGACGCGACGACGGGGAGCGTGATCATGAACGTCGTGAAGATCGGCGCCCAGTTCGAGAGACCGAACCAGATGATCGAGATCACGATCCACACGAAGACCGACGTGGCGTTCAGGATGGCGAGGGCGTCGTGGACCAGCCCGCGAGCCAGGCGCGAGACGAACGCGGCGAGCCCCATGACGATCGCCGCCGCCACGGCGCCGCCGAAGCCCACGAGGATGCGGGCGAGCGAGGCACCGGTGTGCCTCCAGACCTCGCCCGAGCCGACGATCTCCGCGAAGCCGAGGACCACCGAGAGGGGCGACGGGAGGACGTAGGCGCCGTAGCGCCAGGAGAGGAGCGACCAGACGGCGACGATCAGCGCCGTCGCGCCGGCCGTGGGCAGGTGCAGTCTCGTGCTCCACTCGCGCTGGCTCATGGCCGCGTTCGAGCGCGGGCTTGCCCGCGCGCCGTCCCGAGGGGGAGGCTTCGGAAGAGGGCCGAGCCTCCCTCCGAGGCTACGCCCGGTGGAAGAACTCGCGGCGGATCCGGTCCGGGGTGTCCCAGATGTCCGACTTGAGGAAGCCGAACTCCTTGTTGATCTTGAGCTGGGCGATGAGCGTGTCCACCTGCTCGTCGGGCAGGCCGTAGAGCATCCTCACGGTCTCCCGGTGGGCGACCTGGACCACGTCCGCCGGTAGCTTCGTGACCTCCTGGACGATCTCCATCGCGCGCGCGGGCTTGTTGTACCAGACCTCCACCGCGTCCTTCTGGGCGTCGTTGAGGTCCCGCGCGATCGTCGGGTGCTTCTGGAGGAACTCGCCGTGCACGAGGTAGCAGACGTGCACCGGGAACCCCGTCGGGCGGCCGGTGGCCTTGCGCCAGAGGTCGATCTGCTTGGCGAGGTACACGCCCTCCCCGCGGAAGACGACCGCGTCCGTGATGGGCTGCCACGCGATGATCGCGTCCACGTCCTTCTTCCCCAACAACGTCACCATGTCCGGCGGCGCGGTCGCCGTGACGATCTGCGTGTCCTTCTGGAGGTCGAGCCCATACCCCTTCAGCGTCAGCGCCCTGATATCGAAGAACGTCGACGTTCCGACGACCGCGGCGATCTTCCTCCCCCTGAGGTCCTCGACCCTGGCGAGGCCCGCGTCCTTGCGCGCGACGATGGCGCCGAGCACGGCCGTCGCGACGCCCGTCACCTTGAGCGGCACGCCGTCCTCGAACGCCTTGGCGGCGAGCGCGAAGGACATGTCGATCGCGTCGACGTTCTTCGAGGCGAGCTGGTTCAGCAACGGCCCGGGCGCGCCCGGCACGATGGAGTACTCGGCCTGCCAGCCGCGCTTGCCGAGCAGATCTTCCTTGTGGATGATCTCGGTCGCCGCCCAGCCGAGCTGGAGATAGGCGAGGCGGATGGGGCCCTTGCCCTGCGCGGAGAGGGGCGCGGGACCGAGCGCGGCCGCGGCCGCCGCGGCCGCGCCCGTCCGCAGAAAGGCGCGACGTCCCACCGCCATGCGCGGCTCTCCCTACGCCTTCACCTTCGGCAGGTGCTTGAGCGCCTCCTGGACCTTCTCGGCGGGGTACTCGTAGTCCTGGAGCTTGCCCGCGAGAAACGCCTCGTAGGCCGAGAGGTCGAGATGACCGTGGCCGCACAGGTTGAAGACGATCGTCTTCCGCTTGCCCTCGCTCTTGCACCGGAGCGCCTCGTCGATGGCCCCGCGCACGGCGTGGGCCGCCTCGGGTGCGGGCAGGAGGCCCTCCGCCCGCGCGAACTGCACGGCGGCGTGGAAGGTGGCGACCTGTGGCACGGCGATCGCCTCGATGACCTTCTCGTCGTAGAGCTTGCAGATCAAGGGCGCCATGCCGTGGTAGCGGAGACCGCCCGCGTGGAGCGACGGCGGAATGAAGGTGTGGCCGAGCGTGTACATCTTGACGAGCGGCGTGAGGCCGACCGTGTCGCCAAAGTCGTAGACGTACTTGCCCTTCGTGAGGCTCGGACAGGCGCTCGGCTCGACGGCGACGACGCGGAGCTTCTTCCTCTTGCCGGCGAGCTTGTCGGCGAGGAACGGGAAGGAGAAGCCCGCGAAGTTCGAGCCGCCGCCGATGCAGCCGACGAGGATGTCGGCCTCCGCGTCCGCTTTCTCGAGCTGCTTCTTCACCTCGAGGCCGACGACGGTCTGATGCATGAGGACGTGGTTGAGCACGCTCCCGAGCGAGTACTTCGTGTCCTCGCGCGCCGCCGCGTCCTCGACCGCCTCGCTGATCGCGATCCCGAGGCTGCCGGGCGAGTTCGGGTCCTGCTCGAGCACCTTCTTGCCCGACTGCGTGTCGGAGCTCGGGCTCGCGACGACCTGCGCGCCGTACGTCTCCATCAGCACGCGCCGGTACGGCTTCTGCTGGTAGGAGACCTTGACCATGTACACCTTGCACTGCAGGCCGAAGAAGCTGCACGCGATGGCGAGCGCCGAGCCCCACTGGCCGGCGCCCGTCTCCGTCGTGAGCCGCGCGACCTTCTCCTTCTTGTTGTAGTACGCCTGGGCGACGGCCGTGTTCGGCTTGTGGCTGCCCGCCGGGCTCACGCCCTCGTACTTGTAGTAGATGCGCGCGGGCGTATCGAGCGCCTTCTCGAGGCGTCGGGCGCGGTAGAGCGGCGTCGGTCGCCACAGCCGATAGATCTCCCGGATCTCCTCGGGGATCGCGATCCACCGCTCCTGGCTCACCTCCTGCTTGATGAGCTCCATCGGAAAGAGCGGCGCCAAATCTTGAGGCCCGATCGGCTGGCCGGTGCCGGGATGAAGCGGCGGGGGCAGCGGGGTCTTGAAGTCGGCCTGGATGTTGTACCACTTCGTCGGGATGTCCTTCTCGTCGAGGAGAAACTTGGTGTTGTCGCCGGCCTTAGTCGCCATGCGCTGCCTCCTTCGGATCTTGTGGCGGCGGGACCCCGTGAAAAGTGCGCTAACGATACGCAAGGGGGACCGCCCCTGTCAATACAGGCGTCTGCTAGACTCCTGTCGCAGGAGGGGATGCCATGGCCAGGACGCTGCGCCTGCCGCGCGCCGACGGGACCCTGACCGCGTACCGCCTGACCGGGGCGACGCCGGTGGCGCCGCCCGCGGGACCGATCAGGAGCCGCATCGCCTACGCCGCGGTGCACGTCGTCGCTGACCCGCTGGCCGCCATCAATCCCACGCTCGAGGCCGCCCTCGACTGGAACGCGACACTCGCGTACCGACGCTACATCTGGTCGCTCGGCCTCGCCGTCGCCGAGGCGATGGACACCTCGCAGCGCGGGATGGGGTTCGACTGGTCCACCGCCAAGGAGCTGATCCGGCGCGCCGTGGCGGAGGCGCGGGGGATTCCAGGCGCCGTGATCGCGAGCGGAGCCGGGACGGACCACCTCGAGCCCGGGCAGCGCGTGACGCTCGCGGACGTCGAGGCGGCGTACGAGGAGCAGTGCGCGTTCATCGAGTCGGTCGGCGGCCGGATCATCCTCATGGCGAGCCGCGCGCTCGCAGCGTGCGCCAAGGGTGGAGACGACTACGCGAAGGTCTACGGGAAGCTTCTGGAGCAGGTGAGCGAGCCCGTGATCATCCACTGGCTCGGCGAGATGTTCGATCCGGCGCTGGCCGGCTACTGGGGCTCGCCGGACCTGGACCGCGCGACCGAGACGCTGGTCGCCATCGTGGGCGAGCACGCGCCGAAGATCGACGGCGTCAAGATCTCGCTCCTCGACCAGGCGCGCGAGATCGCGATGCGGCGGCGCTTTCCGCGGGGCGTCCGGATGTACACCGGCGACGACTTCGACTACCCGACGACGATCCGTGGCGACGGCGAGCGCTGGAGCGACGCGCTCCTCGGGATCTTCGATGTGATCGCCCCGGCCGCGTCCGCCGCGCTTCACGCCCTGGACGGCGGGGACCTCGCCCGCTACGGCGCGATCCTGGCGCCGACCCTTCCGCTCTCGCGCCACGTCTTCGGCGCGCCCACGCGCTTCTACAAGACCGGCGTCGTGTTCGCCGCGTACCTCAACGGCCACCAGTCAGGCTTCAAGATGGTGGGCGGGATGGAGAGCGCGCGCTCGGTCGTCCACCTCGCCGAGCAGTTCGTCCTGATGGACGCGGCGGGACTCCTGCGAGACCCCGACCTCGCTGCCGATCGGATGCGCCGCGTCCTGGCGGTCGCGGGCGCCGACTAACCAACGTCGGGGGGAGCGGCGCCGCTCCCGATGTCGAGTAGTCTCGCTGGCATTTGAGATCACCCCGTGGCACCGACGCCGGCCAGAAGCTGATCAATCCGCCCGTCTGACGGCTCCACAGCGCCGTCGAAAGCTCAACGATTCGAGTGGCTTGCGGGACGTTGGACCAGGTTTGCGCCTCTGGTTCGACTCTTGCACCTTTCCGCGCTGGGGCGAACCCTGTGAAAATCCTCGTCATTGACGACTCGGCGACGATGCGGCGGATCATCAAGAGCCATCTGGCGACGATGGGATTCGACGCCATCGTCGAGGCGCGCGACGGCGAGTCGGCGCTCGCCAAGCTCGCCAGCGAAGCCATCGATCTCGTCATTACAGATTGGGCGATGCCCACCATGAGCGGGCCGGACCTCGTGCGGGCGATCCGATCGAGCCCGACCCACGGCAAGCTCCCCGTGCTCATGATCACGGGCATCGCCCAAAAGGAAGATATCGTCCAGGCGATCGAGGCGGGGGTCAACGGGTACATCGTCAAGCCGTTCACGCCCCAGACGCTCAAGGAGAAGATCCAAGAGCTCATGGGGGACGTGGTGACGAAGCCGTGACGACCGCGCCGGAAGCCAACGCCGTCAAGCGCGTGCAGGACGCGATCGAGGCCGCCGAAGAGCTGATCGCAGCGGCCGGCCAGAACAGCGCCCCATTCGCGGCGCCCCTCGGGGAGCTGCTCGAGGTCATCAAGGTCGTCGTGCGAGCCACCGTCGTCTGCGTGCGGCCCGCCGCCAGCCACGCGTTGCCGTCGGTCGCCACGACGCTGACGGCGCTCGTGCAGGCGACGGAAACCGCGGCCCAGAAGGTGCTCGACGAGACGGACGCGCTGCACGCGACGCTGGACACGCTCCGCCAGGCCCTGGCACAGCTCGACTCGGCCACGCCCGGCTCCGGCCCGGCCGCGCGCGCCTGGCGCGAGGCGACGGAGTCGTGCGAGGCCCTGTCCGGGCACGTCGGCGCGATCGTGTCCGCGATGGAGTTCCAGGATCTGACGGCGCAGCACCTCACCGCCACGATCCACGCGGTCCAGGGGGCGCGCGAACAGCTGGAGCGGCTGCTCCGATTCATCGGCCTGCCCGCCGACTCGGAGGCGGCGCCCGTCAGGACCGCCGCGAAGGTCGGCGCCCCGTCGGTGCTCGCCCCGTGGCGACAGAAACTCGCCGACCGAATCGTGCAGGAGCACCAGGGTCAGCCCGACCCCTCCCTGGGCCTGTGAAGTCGACCGTCTTCGTCGTCGAGGACTCGCGGACGATGCGGGCCCTCGTCCGGAACGTGCTCGAGGGTGACGGCTATGAGGTCCGTGAGAGCGCCGATGGCCGCGCGGCGCTCGACCTCCTCCACTCGATGTCGCCGGACCTGGTGATCACCGACATCAATATGCCCGAGATGGACGGGATCACCCTGGTGCGCGAGCTCCGCAAGCTCCCGGCGCTCCACCGCACGCCGGTGCTGATCCTGACGACCGAATCCGACGACACGGTGAAGGCCAGCGCGCGGGCCGCCGGCGCGACGGGCTGGATCGGCAAGCCCTTTCATCCGGACCAGCTGAGCCAGATCGTCGCACGCGTCCTCGGGAGGGAACGGCCGGGATGAGCCAGGACGCGACCCTCCGCATGTTCTTCGAGGAGGCGACCGATCTTGTGGGCGACTCGGAGGCGGCGCTCCTGCGCCTCGAGGCGGCGTCGGGCGAGCCGGATCCGGGCCTCGTCAATCGCATCTTCCGGAACGTCCATACGCTCAAGGGAACGAGCGCCATGCTGGGGCTCGATCGCCTCGCCGCGTTCGCCCACTCCCTCGAGGACGTCTTGGTGCGGATGCGGAAGGGCGCGCAAGCGATCACGCCGGGCCTCGTCGATACGCTGCTCGCGTCCGTCGACGTTCTTCGTCGGCTCCTCGAGCGGGCGCGGGAGGGGAGCGGCGGCGAGCCCGAAAACCTGGAATCCATGCTGGCGACGTTGCGCGCGCTCTCCGTCGGTCCCGCGGCGCGCGGGGGCGGGGATGGTTCCGGGACGATCCTGGCGGGCGGTGGCGCCGGGCTCTTCGGCCGGGCGTCGGACGACGGCGGTCACGACCCCGACCATGCGGTCGAAGCGGCGACGGTTCGCGTGCCGATCGAGAAAGTCGACAGCCTGGTCAACCTGGTCGGCGAGCTCGTCATCACCCAGTCCATGATCGCCCGGCTCGTGGCGCACCTCGGGCCGGACCGCGCCAGAGAACTCGAGGAAGCCGTCGCACAGATGGATCGCCACGCCCGGGAGCTGCAGGAGCGCGTGATGGCCGTGCGCATGCTGCCGATCCGGACGGTGTTCGGCCGGTTCCCGCGCCTCGTCCGCGATCTGGCGCACGCCCAGGGCAAGCAGGTGGTGCTCGAAGCCTCGGGGGAAGACACGGAGCTGGACAAGAGCGTGATCGAGCAGATCACCGATCCGCTGACCCACCTGCTCCGCAACGCGATCGATCACGGCATCGAGCCGCCCGAGGCGCGTCGCGCCGCGGGCAAGCCCGGCGTCGGGTATCTGCGCCTCCGGGCCTACCAGGAGGGCGGCAACATCCATCTGGAGGTCGCCGACGACGGTCGCGGGCTCGACCGCGACCGGATCGCGCGGAAGGCCGAAGAGCTCGGGTTGCTGACCGCGGACGCTCGGCCGTCCGACGACGAGATCTTCGGGTTGATCTGGGAGCCCGGGTTCTCGACCGCCGACACGGTGAGTCAGGTCTCGGGCCGCGGGGTCGGGCTCGACGTCGTGCGCCGCAACGTCGAGACGCTCGGCGGCTCCATCACGGTCCACACGGAGCGCGGTCGCGGCACCACCTTCGATGTCCGGCTGCCCCTCACGCTGGTCATCCTCGACGGCCAGTCGCTCCGCGTGGGGTCGCACACCTACATCCTGCCCCTCGCCGCGATCGTCGAGTCGCTGCGGCCGCGGCCCGGGCAGGTGTCTCGCGTCTTCACCGACGCGGAGGTCGTGGTGGTCCGCGGAGAGGCGGTGCCCATGATCCGGCTGCACCGCGTGTTCGACATCGCGCCCGCGACCGAGGATCCCTCGCAGGGGATCGTGGTCATCGTCGAGCACGGGGGACGCGATGTCGCGCTGCTCGTCGACGAGCTCGGCGGCCAGCAGCAGGTCGTGATCAAGAGCCTCGAAGCCAACTTTCAGAAGGTCACCGGCGTCGCGGGAGCCACGATTCTGAGTGACGGGGGCGTCGCGCTGATCCTGGACGTGCCGGGGCTGGTCGCGTTGAGCCGCGCCCGGCCGGGCGGGGAGCCGCGGATCGTCACGTCCCAACCCGTGGTGTCCGTGGCGAGCTCGGCGGGCCATTCGCAGTCTGACGGAGGAGGACGACGATGAGAGTCGATCGGCGTACCGGCTTGTTCACAGCCGTCTCACTCCTGGTGGTGGCGGCCGCCGCGCACGCGGCGGTCGAGGTCACGCCAGGCATCCAGGCCGAGCTCGACCGGCAGAAGAAGATCGCCGCCGGCTGGGCGGCGGACCCCGTGATCGTCAAGGCCGTCGCGGAGCAGAATGCCAAGGGGCCGCTGGCCGGAATGGACAACTCGAAGTGGAAGCTCGTCCGGCGCAGCGATCCGCTCGTGCGGGCGTTCCAGTCGAACCCGGCGGGCCAATTTCTACGCTCCAAGATGGAGGCCAGCGGGGGCCTGATCACCGAGGCGTTCGTGAGCGCCGCGCAGGGCGAAAAGGTCGCGTTCGCGGAGAAGACGACCTCGTACATCCACAAGGGGATGCCCAAGTTCGACGTCCCGTTCACGAGCCGCAGCGCGTGGCAGGGCCGTCCGGAGTTCGACGAGTCGGCGCAGACCTATCAGATCCAGATCTCGGTCCCGGTGCTGGTGGACGGTCAACCGGCCGGTGCGCTGGTGGTCGGGATCAGCCTGTCGCAGCTCGAGAGGCAGGCGAAGAAGTGACGCACCGGCATGGCTGGAGGGGATGATGAACGAGCGGCATGCGCTCTCGATACGGGCCAAGGTGGTCGCGACGTGCGTCGGCCTGGCCCTGACCACGGGGTTCGCCGGCGGCCTCGGCATCTGGGCGTTCTCGCGCGTCAACGCCGCCTTTCAGGTGGTCGCCACGCAGAGCCTCCCCGCGGCGAACGATATCTTACAGACGGACCGTGACATGCAGCAGGCGCTCGTCGCCGAGCGCACGTTGATGTTCATGAGCATGGCGACGCCCGAGGCGAAGCAGCAGGTCAAGGTCCACGCGGCCGAGCTCACGCAGGTGCTCGAGCGCTGGCGCGAGTACACCGCGATCCCGGCCACCGAGGCGGAACGGCAGCTGTGGCCCGCCTTCAGCGCGGCGGTTCGCGAGTGGGAGCAGGCCTCTCGCGACACGGTGCGGGTCCTGTCCGAAGATACCCCCTCGGCCCGCCGCGACGCCATCGATCTCTCGGTGGGCGAGGGCACCATCAAGTTCGAGAACGCGCGCAAGATCCTGAGCGAGCTCACGGCGATGCGCATGGCTCAGGCGGAGAGGCACGCCAAGACGGAGGAGGCGCGCGCCGCCGCGATGCTGTGGTGGGTCGTGATCGCGGTGGCCGGCGCGATGGGGCTGGCGCTGGTCCTGAGCGTCGTCCTCGGCCGCTCGATCGCAAACCCCCTGGGCCAGACCGCGACGCTGCTCCGGGACATCGCCGAGGGCGAGGGCGACCTGACGCGGCGGCTCCAGGTCCGGAGCCGGGACGAGCTCGGCGAGCTGGCGCGCTGGTTCAACACCTTCGTCGACAAGCTACGCGTGATCATCGGTCAGACGCGGGAGTCGGCCGAGCGGGCGGCCCTCGCCGCCCAGCAGCTCTCCACCGGGACGGAGCAGATCTCCGGCGCCGCCCAGGAGCAGGCGTCCTCCCTGGAGGAGACGGCGGCGAGCATGGAGGAGTTGACCGGCACCGTCAAGCAGAACGCCGACAACGCGCGCCAGGCCAGTCAGCTCGCGGTGGAGTCGCGTGACACGGCCGAGCGGGGCGGCCAGGTCGTCGCCTCGGCGGTCGCCTCGATGGACGAGATCACCCGAGCGTCGGAGCGGATCTCGGAGATCATCTCGGTCATCGACGAGATCGCGTTCCAGACCAACCTCCTGGCGCTCAACGCGGCCGTCGAGGCGGCCCGCGCCGGGGAGCAGGGCCGCGGGTTCGCCGTCGTCGCCGCGGAGGTTCGAAATCTGGCGCAGCGGTCGGCCGCGGCCGCCAAAGAGATCAAGGCGTTGATCCACGATTCGGTGCAGAAGGTGAGGACCGGCGCGTCGCTCGTGAATCAGTCCGGCCAGACCTTCAAGGAGATCGTCGCCTCGGTGAAGCGCGTGACCGAGATCATCGCCGAGATCGCCGCCGCCAGTACGGAGCAGTCGCAAGGGATCGAGCAGGTCAACAAGGCGATCGTCCAGATGGACCGACTGGTGCAGTCGAGCGCCGCGCAGACCGAGGAGCTCTCCTCCACGGCGCTCGCCCTGGCCGTCCACGCCAAGCAGCTCCGCGCGCTGGTGTGGCGGTTCAAGCTGGCCGACGGCGCCCCGGAACGGCCGCCGGCCGAGACGGGACCAGACGCGACGCTCGAGCCGGCGCCGTCGGTCGCGGCGCGGGCTTCCGCGACGCGCACGCGGACGCTCCCGACGCGGCTCCTGCGCACGTCGTCCGGCAACGGCTCCACGGCGCGGGACGACGCCGACGACTTCGAGGAGTTCTGAGCGTGGAGCGTCTCGGGGCGCTCTCGGGTCAGATCGGCGCCGCGGCGGGCGCGCAGTACCTGACCTTTCGCCTGGGCGACGAGGAGTACGGCCTGGACATCCTGAAGGTTCAGGAGATCCGAAGCTACGCGGCGATCACGCCGCTCCCGAACGCGCCGCCCGCCGTCAAGGGCGTCATGAACCTCCGAGGACAGATCATCCCGGTCGTGGACCTCCGCGTGACGTTCGGCATGCGGCCGACCGAGTACACCCGGTTCGCGGTGGTCATCGTCGTCAGCATCGTCGGAAAGATCGTCGGGCTCCTGGCGGACGGCGTCTCCGACGTGCTCACGATGGCCCGGACGGACGTCCAGCCCGCGCCGGACTTCGGCGCGCCGGTCGAGGCTCGGCTGATCAGCGGGATGGCGAAGACCGGAGAGAAGCTGGTCATCTTGCTGGACGTCGAGCGTCTCCTCGATGGCGCCGACCACGACGCCTGACCCCTTCGCCGTCGCCGACGTGATCGTCACGGGCCGCGAGTTCCGCGAGTTCGCGGCGTTCGTCCACCGACAGACCGGGATCGCCCTGAACGAGGCCAAGCGGCCGCTCGTCTGCGCCCGGCTGCGGAAGCGTCTGCGCCACTACGGCTACGCGCGGCTCCAGCAGTATTACGACCACCTCATCGAGCGCGACCCCGAGGGCGAAGAACTGGTCCGGATGGTCAACGCCCTCACGACCAACAAGACCGAGTTCTTCCGCGAAGCGCATCACTTCGCCCTCCTGCGCACCGAGATCCTCGCACGCCGCACGGCGGGCCCCGGGCCCCGGCGGCTCCGGGTCTGGAGCGCGGGATGCTCGAGCGGCGAGGAGGCTTACAGCATCGCGTTCACGGTGCTCGAAAGCTTGCCGGGCGTCATTGACTGGGACGTGCGTGTCCTGGCGTCGGACATCGACACCGACGTGCTGGCCCGCGCGGAGCGGGGCGTCTATCTGGCGGAGCGGGCGGCCGGCGTCCCAACCGCGCTCCGGGAACGGTACTTCCTCCGGGGACGCGGCGCCAACGAGGGGCTCGTGCGCGTCCGACCCGAGGCGGCGCGCCTCGTGACCTTCCGGCGCATCAACCTCCGCGACGAGGCGTGGCCGATTCGGGCCGCGTTCGACGCCATCTTCTGCCGGAACGTCCTCATCTACTTCGACCGCGCGCTCCAGCAGGAGGTCATCCGACGGCTCGTCGAGCACCTCCAGCCCGGCGGCTACCTCTTCCTCGGCCACTCGGAGTCACTGCTCGGCATGGGCATGGGGCTCCGGCCGGTCGGCAAGACCGTCTACAAGAACGCCCCGCGCGGAGAGCGTCCGTGAGCGGTGAGCGGTCGGGCGGCGGCAAGGCGGAGGTCGCAATCCACGTCGGCGGGGTGTACGCGACGCGCGAGCCTACGATCATCCGGACGCTCCTCGGCTCGTGTGTCGCCGTCTGTCTCTTCGATCCGGTCACGCGCGTGGGCGGAATGAACCACTTCATGCTCCCGGCGCCGGGGCCGGGTCGAGAGGACCGGCTCGACTACACCCGATTCGGCGTGCACGCGATGGACTGTCTCATGGGGGCGCTGCAGAAGGCGGGCGGCGATCGCCGCCGCGCCAGGGCGAAGGTCTTCGGCGGCGGCAACGTCCTCGAGATCGGTCGAAACGGCGACAGCGTCGCCCAGCGGAACGTCCGGTTCATCGACGAGTTCCTGCGATGCGAGGACATTCCCGTCGTCGGTCGCGACCTCGGTGGGGAGCTCGGCCGGCAACTCTACTTCCACACCGACACCGGCACGGTCTACGTGCGACGGCTCCGGGACGGGGGCCGCCGACGCCTCCGGACCGTGGAGCTGGCGCACGCGCAAGCACTCGCGCAGGCGCCGCCACGGTTCGGAGACGTCCAGCTCTTCGAGCCATGAGGCGGAAGGTCCGCGTCCTCGTCGTCGAGGGGTCGGCGGTGACCCGACGCATTCTCACCGCGATCCTCGCGGCGGACCGCGAGATCGAGGTGGCGGGGGCCGTGGCGGGCGTCCAGGACGCGCACGAGGTGACGGTGCGGCTCCGCCCCGACGTGCTCACGCTCGACGTCGCGCTCCTGTCCCGACGGGGCTTGCCGTCACTGGAGCGGCTGATGCGCGCCTCGCAGACGCCGGTCGTCCTCGTGTCCCCGCCCACGCGGAAGGGCCGCGAGATGACGCTGCTCGCCCTCGAGCTCGGCGCGGCGGGGGTCGTGCGGATGCCCTCGCGCGAGCTGGTGCGACGGATGCCGGACGTGGTCTCTGAGATGCTCGGCGCGGTGAAGGCCGCCGCCCGCGCGCGGACGGAGCCGGACGCGCCCACCGGCCGAGGGGCGCCGTCCGCCGCGTCCGTGATCGCGGTGGGGGCGTCAACCGGCGGGACCGACGCGATCCAGCGGTTCCTCATGGCGATGCGGCCCGACGCGCCGGGGCTCGTCATCGTCCAGCACATGCCCGAGCGGTTCACGCACGCCTTCGCCGAGCGCTGCAACGGGCTCTGCCCCGTCCGGGTCCGGGAGGCGACGGACGGCGACCTCGTGCGGCCCGGGCACGCCCTCATCGCGCCCGGCAATCTCCACATGCGCGTCCGTCGCGACGGCCAGGGCTATCGCGTCCTTCTGGAGCACGGTCCCCCCGTCAACGGCCACCGGCCGTCGATCGACGTGCTGTTCACCTCGACCGCGGCAGCCGTCGGAAGGAACGCCGTCGGCGTGATCCTGACGGGGATGGGCGCCGACGGCGCCCGGGGTCTCTCGGCAATGAAACGCGCGGGCGCCCGGACGCTCGCCCAGGACGAGGCCTCCTGCGTCGTGTTCGGCATGCCGCGTGAGGCGATCGCGCTCGGCGCCGTGGATCACGTGCTGCCCCTGTCCGAGCTCGGCCGCGTGGCGCTGGAGCTCTGCAGTGGGCGCCTCCGATGAAGCCGGACCGGTCCAGCCGGCGCCGCCCGGAGCGCCAGCGCTTCGACCCGAACCTCGCCGGCATGTTCCGGGCGACCCGCGAGGGCAAGATCCTCGAGGCGAACGAATCGTTCGCGCGCACCCTTGGGCACGCCGCGCCCACCGAGCTGCGCGGGCGGCACCTCAGGGAGTTCTACGTCGAGCCGGCGCGGTGGGACCTTCTGCGCGCCGGGCTCCGCGTGGCGCGGAGCGTGGCCAACCTCGAGGTCCCGTTGCGTCGCGCCAACCGTAGCGTCGTGTGGGTGCTGATGAGCGTCGTGCGAGCCGGCGCGGAGGCCGCGAGCGGTCTCGAGGGCTCGATCGTCGACATCACCGCGCGTAAGCGCGCCGACGACCTGCTGCGGGAGACCGAGGCGCTCCGCTCGGTCGCGGCGCTCGCGACCGCCACGGCGCACGAGATCAACAATTCGCTGAACGTGCTGAAGGGACACTTGCAGTTGCTCTCGCCGCGCGTCGGCGGCGACCTCGCCGCCGCCCACCTCGCTCCGGCGCTCGCCGCCGCGAAGGCGATCGAGGAGATCGTCGGCCGGATGAACCAGATCATTCGGGTGGAGCTGGCGGAACCGTCCGGGAGACTGCCGGAGATGCTCGACCTCAGAAAGTCCGCCTCGGTGCCCGACGCGCCCCGGACCGACGCGCCGCTCACCGCGTGAGCGGCGCCTAGAGCACGTGGAGCAGCGGGCGCGCCGCCAGCTCCCCCGACTTCCAGAACCCGCTCTCCGTGAACCAGCCGAGCGCTTCCGCCGCGTCCGGAGTCTTCACGAGCACGAGCGTCTGGCCGCCCTCGAAGAAGCCGCCGAAGGCCACGCGGCCGGCGCCGCGCATCTCGATGAGGGCGAGCTGCGCCATGTCGTGGTCGATCACGGGCCCCTCGACGAGGGTGACCTTGCGCGAGCCGTCGAGGACCACGGGGACCATCTCCCACGGCTCGACGAACTGGGCGAAGCTCCGCGGCTCGTAGCGCGTCCAGACCCCACCCGTCCAGTAGGGGTCCTCCTCGATGGCGTTCTTGAGCTGCGTCGGCTGCTGGAGGCGATAGAAGATGTCGGCGGTCTTCCCGTCCGGCGCGGGCCCGCCGCCGATCAGGATGCTCGCGGCGCGCAGCCCCTGCAGCCGCTCGATGTGGCCTCGCCGGTAGCCCTCGCGCCGGGTCAGGTAATCCTCGGCGGCCGTGATGGCGACGTGGAAGACGATCATGGCGCGTCCTGCCGAGTATAGCCCCGCGCGAGCCTCGAGCAGGGAGAAGAGCGGGCGGGAAGACCGTCGTGGCCATCGCGGGTCGAGCCGACCACCCGTGGTACTGTGTCGGGTGATGGAGCTGCTCGAGCAGTTTCGCGCACGGTACCCGTTTTCCCTCGACGACTTCCAGCTCGAAGCGATCCGGGCGATCGAGGCCGGACAGTCCGTCATCGTGTCGGCGCCGACCGGGGCGGGGAAGACGCTCGTCGCCGAGTTCGCCATCCACATGGCGCTCGCCACCGGCAAGCGCATCGCCTACACGACGCCGCTCAAGGCGCTCTCGAACCAGAAGTTCAACGACTTCACCCGGGTCCTCGGCGCCGAGACGGTCGGTATCCTGACGGGCGACGTGAAGGTGAACCCGCACGGCCGGGTGCTGGTCATGACGACGGAAATTCTCAGGAACGCGCTCTACGGCTCGGGGCTCGAGGACCTCGGCTACATCGTGCTGGACGAGTGCCACTACATGGGCGACGAGGGGCGCGGCACGGTCTGGGAGGAGATCATCGTCAACGCGCCGCAGGACGTCCTGCTCGTCGGCCTCTCGGCGACCGTGGCGAACGTCAAAGAGATCGCCGACTGGATCTCGATCGTGCACCGACCGATCGTGCCGATCTTCCACCCGCACCGCCCCGTGCCCCTCTCGTACGCGGTCGCGGACCTCGCGGGCGAGGTCCACGAGATCGCCGAGGTGCGGGCCGGGCGCGCCCGGCTGGTCGGCGACGAGTCGCGCGGGCCCGACGCGCGCGGCCGCTGGTACACGCGCCGGGTCGTTGATCCCGTCGTCCTGATCGCGGACCTGGAAGCGCGGGGCTGGCTGCCCGCGATCTACTTCATCTTCAGCCGCGCCGGCTGCGAGCGCGCGATGGACGACGTCCTCGCCGAGGGCCGGGGCCTCCTCACCGCCGCGCAGCGGGACGACGTCGAGCGCGCGATCAACGAGCTCGTCGAGGAGAGCCCGACCGTCGCCGAGTCCGCGCTGAACCAGACGGTGTTCCAGGCGCTCAGGCTCGGCGTCGGCCTCCATCACGCCGGGATCCTGCCGAGCGTCAAGCGGCTCATCGAGCTCTCCTTCGAGCGTGGGCTCTGCAAGGTCGTCTTCGCGACCGAGACGATGTCGCTCGGAATCCACATGCCGGCGCGCAGCGTCGTGCTCCAGGGCGTCACCAAGCGAACCGACCGCGGCTTCCGTGCGCTGTCGCACAACGAGCTGACCCAGATGGCGGGGCGCGCAGGCCGCCGCGGGATCGACCCCGAGGGCAAGTGCGTGATCGCCCTCGACGCGCGCGACGGCGTCGAGGACCTCCTCCGCGTCGTGGACGGCTCGCCGGAGCCGATCGAGAGCCAGTTCAAGCTCGGCTACGGCTCCGCCGCGCTCCTCCTCGCCACCGGCGCGCCGCCCGAGGCCCTCCGGCGGCGGATCGAGTCGTCGTTCGGCCAGTACCAGAACCTCAAGCGCATCCGTGAGATGGAGGGCGAGATCCGGTCCCTCGAGGCGGCCCTCGCGGAGGTCAAGCGCTACGCGGCGCCGTGCGGCGACTTCCCGCGCATCGGGCGCTACCGGCGCGCGCGTCAGGAGGCGGAGGCCCGGCGCCAGGCGCTCGGCCGGGGCGGGCGCCGGGGCGAACGGGGCGTCGCCGAGGCCGAGACCGGCAGGCTCGCCCTCGTCCGGCGCAAGGGGGGGCCCGGCCTGGCGCTGATCCTCGGCACGCACTCGATCCGTGGCCACCGGGTGCTCATCGACGCGCTCCTGCCCCACGGCGCCGTCGTGCGCGTGAAGAGCGGGGTCGTCAAGCGGATCTTCTGGGCCACACCGCCGCTCCACGTGCCGCGCGACCTCGATCGTACCTCGCAGGGGCGGGGCCGCGACGGCCGCGGGCTCCGCCACCTGGCCGTCGAGCTCGGACGACTGTCGGTCGCCGAGTTGGTCGAGCGCGAGCGGCAGCAGGGGCCGGAGACCGCGCTCTCCGCGATCGAGTGCCACCGCTGTCCCTGGGGCGCCCAACCGCGGTGTGAGCGCGAGTGGCGCGAGCTCGAGACGCTGACCGAGCGTCTCGGCGTCCGGCAGCGCGCGCTCGAGCAGGTCAGGAGCGCGTACTGGCACGAGTTCCTCCGCGTGGTCGAGGTGCTCGAGCAGTTCGGCGCCGTGCGCGAGCGCCGGCTCGAGCCGCGCGGGCGGCTCATCGCCGGACTCCGGCACGACAACGAGCTGCTCGTCGCCGAATGCGTCTTCCGCGGCGTCTTCGCCGACCTCGCGGCGGCCGAGGCCGCGGCCGTGTGCTCGGCGCTGATCGAGGAGGCGCGCTCGGGCGACCCGGCGATCGCGCGGGACTTCCTCAAGAAGCGGCCCCGGCTCCGGCGTAAGCTCGACCAGCTCGCGAGCCTCGCGAACACGATCCACGAGGCTCAGCGGGCGCGCCACCTCCGGATGCCTCTGGCCGTCCACCCCGGGTTCATGCCGGCCGTCTACCGCTGGGCCGGCGGGGAGGACGACTGGGGGGCGATCGTCGAGGAGTCGTTCGGTGGCCACGAGGGCGACCTGATCCGCGCGATGCGCCGGCTCATCGACCTCCTGCGCCAGCTGGCCGAGGGCCCGGAGGTCCCGCCCGAGACGGCCCGGCTCCTCGCGCAGGCGGCGCGCGTCATCGATCGCGGGATCGTGCTCGAGTCGGCCCTGATATGATCCGAGATGTGGGAGTCCGGGCCCTCGCGCTCGTCGCGCTCCTCCTCGCGCTCGCCGCCTGCGCGGCCACCGCGCGGGAGCAGCGGACGCTCCATGGCCCGACGGCGCTGGAGGTGTGGACCGCGAGCGTCATACTGCGGACGGGCCGGGAGCCGACCTTCGACGAGCGACACCAGTGGAACAGCCAGCTGGAGCGGCAGATCTCGAAATACCTCAGCGGGCATCCGGAGGTCGCGAACTCGCCCGAGGTGTCGAACTTCACCTTCCTCCGCCAGGTGGCGGTGGGCATGTCGAAGGAACAGGTCCTGCTCCTGCTGGGACCGCCGGCGGGCACGGCGACCGATCCCGCCGCGCTCGAGACGCTCGGGCGAGCCTACTGGCCGGCGATCAAGGCGGGCAACGCGACCGAGGCGTGGGTCTATCCCCTCGGCTGGCGGCTGTTCTTCGACGGGGTCCGCGTCGTCGACATCACGCAGTACCTGGAGACCCGCTGACGGAGTCCCGCCGTACCATGATCCAGTCCGAGCTCGTCGTGACCAAGCAGACGCCGCTCGCCCCGCGGGGCCTCGTGGTCGCCGAGCATCCCCTCGGCGCCCGCGTGGGCGCCACGATCCTCGAGGACGGCGGCAACGCCGTGGACGCGGCCGTGGCGACCGCATTCGCGATGACCGTCGTCGAGCCCTTCATGTCCACGCTCGCCGGCTCGGGCACGATGCTCGTCCATCTCGCGAAGCGCGGCGAGACCGTGGCGATCGACTTCAACGGCCAGGCGCCGGCGCGCGCCGACGCGACCATGTTCCGGCTGATCGACGGGATCTCGGACGGGCTCTTCGCGTGGCCGCGCGTCGAGCACGCGGCGAACGAGTACGGCCATCGGTCGGTGGCCGTGCCCGGGTCGGTCGCCGGGCTCGCCCTGGCGCTCGAGCGGTACGGCACGCTGGAGCTCGCCGACGTGCTGACGCCGGCGATCGCGCTCGCGCGCGACGGCTTCGTCCCCGACTGGTACCAGGCGCTGACGACCGCGCGCTCCCTCGAGGAGCTGGGCGCCTTTCCCGAGACGGCGCGCGTCTATCTGAGGAACGGCCGCGCGATCCACCGGCCGCCCTCGCTCGAGCCGGGCGAGCGCGTGACGTACCCGGACCTGGCGCGGAGCCTCGCCCTGATCGCGCGCGAGGGACCGGACGCCTTCTATCGGGGCGCGATCGCCCAGGCGATCCACGACGAGATGACCGCGGGCGGCGGCCTCCTGACGAAGGACGACCTCGCCGGGTACGAGGCGCGCGTGAGCCCGCCACTCACCGGACGTTACCGCGACCTCGATCTCGCCCTGGCCCCGGGCGCGACGGGCGGGATTACCGCGCTCGAGATCCTCAACATCCTCGACGACTTCGCCCCGCACGCCGTCGGGTGGCAGACGACGGGCGGCCTGCACGTTCGCGCCGAAGCGAGCCGGCGGGCCTTTCGCGACCGCTTCGCGCACCTGGGCGATCCGGCGGTCGTCAAAGCGCCTTGGGGGGAGCTCGCGTCGAAAGCCTACGCGCAGGCCGTCGCCGCCGACCTCCGCAAGCCCGGGGCGGGGGGCGGGGGCACGCCTGCCGTCAGCCCGCAGCGGAAGAAGCCCAGCGGAGGGCGGGTGGAACGAGGACGGACGGCGGGCATGCCGCAGAGGGGACCCGCCGCTCCAGACTGCACGACGCACATCGGCGTCGTCGACCGGGGCCGCAACATGGTCTCGCTGACTCACACGGCCGTGTCGCTCTTTGGTTCGCGGGTGGTCGTCACGGGCACCGGGATCCTGCTCAACAACGGCATGATCTGGTTCGACCCCGAGCCGGGCAAGCCGAACTCGATCGCGCCCGGCAAGCGCGCGCTCGTCAACATGGTGCCCGTGCTGGCCTTCAAGCGCGGCGAGCCGTACCTCACGCTCGGCGCGCCCGGCGGTCGCCGGATCGTCTCGGCGATCCCGCAGGTGATCGCGACCCTCGTCGACGCGCGCGGCTCGCTCCAGGCGGCGATCGAGGCGCCGCGCCTGCACACCGAAGGGGGCGAGCTCTTCGTGGACACGCGCGTCGGCGACAAGGCGCTCGAGGGGCTCCGACGCCTCGGGCACACGGTCGTTCCGCGGGAGGAGACCTACGCGACGCTGAACTTCGCCAAGCCCGTCGGGATCCGGGTCGGGAAGAAGGGGCTCGAGGCGGGCCTGGACCACCTGCGGCCGGCGGCGGCCGCCGGGTACTAGCACCCACGCCCCAGGAGGGGATGACGATGGCGACGCTCGAAGAAAAGGTCATCGCAAGCTGGAAGTACACGAAGGGGGCGCTCGACCCCAAGACCGCGTACCTCTGCTACCTCGCGGCGAACCTCGCCGTGGGCAACACCCACTGAGCGAAGCGCGACCTGGCAGGTGCCAGGGCATCGGGCGCCAGCGAGGACGAAGTGCGCGAGGCGATCAGCTTCGCCATTCGCGCGAACGCGGCGAAGGCGCACGCGGACATCCTGAAGGTGTGGACCGATGGCGGAGGTTAGCCTGACGGCGGCGTTCTCCACGGTGCCGACGGCGGAGGCCGAGGAGATCAAGCGTGTCATCGTCGAGACCGTGCAGCAGATCGCCAAGGACGACGGCACGTTCAAGCGGGCGAAGCTCGTCTTCACCGAATCGGACGAGCGGTGCGGGTTGACGGCGGAGCTCGACGGGGTGAAGAAGGAGGGCGTGCCGCTCCAGCTCGACCTCGAGCAGCTCGAGGACGCGAAGACGGGTGCCGGCGCGCGCGCTCAGCTCAAGGAAGCCCTTCGCCTCTACTTCCGGAAGGTTCTTGGAAGGTAACGACGCGGGGCTGCTCCTCTTCAGCTGGCGCGGCTCCGTGTTCCGGGTCGCGGGCGGAGTCCAGCCGCCGAAGGCGGGGTCGTTGTTCTTCTGCCGGCACCTCGCCGTTCGTTCCGGTGAGCGCGTGCTCGAGATCGGGAGCGGGCTCGGGCTCGCGGCGGTCCTGGCGGCCAGGGCCGGCGCCCGCGTGGTGGCCACCGACATCGTCCCCCAGGCCGTCGAGCTGATCCGGGCGAACGCCCTGGTGAACGGCGTGCGCGTGGACGCGCGGCTCGGCGACTGCTACGCGCCCGTCGAGGGTGAGCGGTTCGACCTGATCTGCACGAACCCGCCGCAGATGCCCACGCCGCCCGGCCGCGCGCGAGACGATCCCGTGGCCGCCGCCGACAACGGCGGCGTCGACGGCTGGGAGATCCTCGACCGCGTGATCCACGGTGCGTCCGCCCATCTCACGGCCGGCGGCCGGCTCGTCTTCACGATCTTCGCCTTCCTCGGCAGGAAGACCGCGTTCGCCAAGCTCGAGGCGGCCGGCCTCGCGCCGTCCATCGTCGCGAGCGAGACGCAGGAGTTCCCACGGATCGGCTACGAGCGTCTCGACCACATCCGCGCCCTCGACGTCGAGGCGACCCTGGGGCCGAGCGTGCCGACGACGGTCGAGCGGTTCGTGGTCCAGGGTGCCTGCGGGGGCTCGGCGGACCGATGACGCGCCGGCTGATCGTGAACGCCGACGACTTCGGTCTCACGCGAGGCGTGTCCGCCGGCATCCTCGCCGCGCACCGCCACGGGATCGTCACGAGCACGACCGTGCTCGTGACGGCGGACGTGGACAAAGAGACCCTCGCCGCGGCGCGCGCCGCGGGACTCGGGCTGGGCCTCCACGTCAATCTGACGCTCGGCCGTCCGCTCACGGGCGCGCGCTCCCTGGTCGATGCGACCGGCCGACTCATCCGTGACGCGCGCCGCGCGGCGCAGCGCGCGGCGGTGAAGGACGTCGAGCGCGAGGTGGGGGCGCAGATCGAGAAGTTCCTGGCGCTCGTGAAACGCGCACCGACCCACCTCGACACGCACCACCACGTGGGCCTCTACGCGCCGGTGAGCGGCGTCGTCCTCGCCGCGGCGAAGCGGCTCGGCGTCCCGGTACGGAGCCAGAATGTGGGCGCGCGGGCTCGCGCGCGCGCGGCCGGCCTCAGGACGCCCGACCACTTCTTCGGCGAATCGGGCCCCGGCGCGTACTGGACTCTCGCGACGACCCTGGCGCGGCTGCGCGACCTCCCGCCCGGCGTCTCGGAGTTCATGGCGCACCCCGGCGTGTTCGACGACGCGCTCGCGCAGAGCCGGTACGCGCGCCAGCGCGAGACCGAGCTCGTCGGCGTCGGCACGGCGGCGGCGCGCTCCGCCGCCATGGCGCTCGGGATCACGCTCTGCGACTTCGGTCGTCTCTGACCGCCCATGACGCGGGACGCGCTCCTGCTCGGCGTGGACGTCGGCGGCACGACGACGGCCGCCGGCGCCGTCACGCGGGAGGGCGCGGTGCTCGTCGAGCAGCGCGTGCTGACCCACCGTGACGGCAAGGGGCGCGCGCCGGAGACGATCATCGAGCTGCTCGGCTCCGTCCGTGAGCAGGCGGAGCGCCGGGGGCACGCGGTCGAGGCCATCGGCGTCGGCGTGCCCGGGCCGGTCGACCCGACCGTCGGCCGGATCGGCGAGCACGTGCCCCACGTGCCGGAGCTCGCCGGCCGCGCGCTCGCCGCCGAGCTCGCCGAGCGGTTCGGTCGGCCGGCGTTCGTGGACAACGACGTCAACGCGCTCGCGCTCGGCGAATGGATGTTCGGCGCCGGCCGGGGCACCCGCTCGCTGGTGGTGCTGGCGCCCGGGACCGGCTTCGGCGCCGGGATCGTGCTCGAGAGCCGCCTCGTGCGCGGCGCGGCGGGGTTCGGCGGGGAGCTGGGCCACACGCCCGTGAAGTTCGACGGCCCGCCGTGCTGGTGCGGCGGGCGTGGCTGCCTCGCCCTTTACGCGAGCGGCCGGGGAATCGCCGAGGCGGCGCGGGCGCGCGTCGCCGGGCTGCCGGACGCGCCGTTGCTCACGGCGGCGGGCGGCGACCCGCGCGCGATCACGGCGCCGCTCGTCTTCCGGGCGGCGCGGGAGGGCGACGCGGTGGCGTCCGCGGTCGTCGACGAGGCGTGCCGCGCCCTCGGCGCGATGCTCGGCGCGGTCGTGAACGGCCTGAACCCGGAGCTCATCGTCCTGACCGGCGGCGTCGCGGAGTCGCTCGTGCCCCTCGAAGCGCAGATCCTCCAGCGGGCCGCCGAGTACGCGTTCCGCGCGGCGCTCGCCAGAACGCGGGTGACGATCGTGCCGGGCGACAAGCGAACGAGCATGCGCGGCGCCGCGGCGCTCGCGATCTACGAGATCGCCCGCGCCGGCGGGGGAACGCCATGATCACGGTGACGCGCCGGCCACGGAGGGTGTTCCGACGAGGCTGTCGAGGAGACGGGGCAGGCGTCTCACGACGGACTCGCCGTGGAGCTGCGCGGCCATCTCGCCTCGGCGGTCGACGACAACGGTGTAGGGTGTCCCCTTGAAGCCGAAGCGGTTCGCGAGCGTGAGCCGCGGGTCGAGCGCGACGGGGTAGGCGACCTTCTGCTCGAGAACGAAGCGCTGCGCGTCCACGGCGGTGTCCTGGACGTGGATCGCCAGGATCTCGACGCCGCGCGCGCGGTAGCGCGCCGCGACACGCGCCAGCGCCGCCGACTCTTTCACGCACGGCTTGCACCACGACGCCTGGAAGCGGAGGACCAGGACCTTCTTTCCGATCAGATCGCGCGAGTCGAGCACCCGCTGGCTGCCGAGGAGGCGCACCGTGAAGCCCGGTGCCGCGGGCGCGGCGGCGAGAGGCGCGACGACGCACAGCAGGAGCAGGAGGGCCGGCAGGACGCGCGCAACCACGAGGGTATAATAGCCCGCGTGAACGACCTCGAGCACGAACTTCGCAAGGTCGTCGCCGGCGACGTGCGGTTCGATCCGGTCTCCCGCCTGCTGTACTCCACCGACGCGTCCATGTATCAGGTCGAGCCGATCGGCGTCGTGATGCCGCGCGACGCCGACGACGTCCAGGCGGCCGTGGAGGTGGCGCGGAGGCACGAGGTGGCGCTCCTCCCGCGTGGCGGCGGGACGTCGCTCACGGGCCAGACCGTCAACCGCGCGCTCGTCCTCGACTTCTCCCGCCACATGAACCGCGTGCTCGAGGTCGACACCGAGGCGCAGTGGGCGAGGGTCGAGCCCGGGCTCGTCCAGGACGAGCTGAATCACCACGTGCGGCCGATGGGGTTGCTGTTCGGCCCGGACACGTCGACCTCGAATCGCGCGACGCTCGGCGGAATGCTCGGCAACAACTCGGGGGGCTCGCACTCGATCGCCTACGGGCTGACGGTCGACCACGTCGTCGAGGTCACGGCGCTCCTGGCCGACGGCACGCGCGTCGTCTTCGGCGACGTCACGCCCGAGGAGCTCGCGCGGCGGGGCCGGCTGCCCGGCCTCGAGGGGCAGATCTACCGCGAGGTCGGGCGGATCCGCGACGCGTACGCCGACGAGATCCGCGCGCGCTACCCGCATCACTGGCGACGGGTGGCCGGCTACAACCTGAACGAGCTCGTGGGCGTCGGGGTCAAGCCGGGGTCCCTGGCGGGCGGCGGCGGAGTCGCCTCCGACCCGAGAGGATCCGCGCGCGGCCTCAGCATGGCGCGCCTGATCGTCGGCTCCGAGGGCACGCTCCTGACGCTCGTCGAGGCGAAGGTGCGCCTGGTGCGACGGCCCAGGACGACCGCGCTCGACGTCATCCACTATCGCGACCTCCAGGAGGCGCTCGAGTCCTCGCAGTCCATCCTCGAGACGGGCCCGTACGCGGTCGAGCTCACCGACAAGCTGATCCTCGATCTCGCGCGTGACAACATCGAGCAGGCCCAGCGGATGGGCTTCGTCCAGGGCGATCCCGCCGCGATCCTCATCGTGGAGTACGCCGGGGACAGCGACGCGGAGGTCCGCGCCAAAGTCGCCGAGCTCGAGGCGCGGCGTGCGCGCGAGCGCTTCGGCTACGCCGCGACGCTCGCCTTCGATCCCGCCGAGCAGCAGTCGATCTGGAAGCTCCGCAAGGCGGGGCTCGGGCTCCTGCTCGGGATGAAGGGCGACAAGAAGCCCATCGCCTTCGTCGAGGACACGGCGGTCCACCCCAAGCACCTGGCGGAGTTCGTGCCGCGCTTCCGCGAGATCTTCGCCAAGCACGACGTCGTGGGCGCCTACTACGGCCACTGCTCGGTCGGGTGCCTGCACATCCGGCCGGTGATCGACCTCAAGACCCCGCGCGGGCTCGAGCAGGTGCGCGCGATCGCGGACGAGATCACGAGCCTCGTGCTCGAGTTCGGCGGGACGATCTCGAGCGAGCACGGCGACGGCCGGGCCCGGAGCCCGTTCCTCGCGCGCATGTACGGGCCACGGCTGATGCGCGCGTTCCGTGAGCTCAAGCGCGCGTTCGACCCCGAGAACCGCCTGAACCCGGGCAACATCGTCGACGCGCCCGGGATCCTCGAGAACCTCCGCTACGGCGTCGGCGAGCGGGCCTGGGAGCCGACCACCCTCCTCGACTTCTCCGGCCAGGGCGGCTTCGCCGCGGCGGTGGAGCTCTGCAACGGCGTCGGCGTCTGCCGCAAGAAGCTCGAGGGCACGATGTGCCCGTCGTACATGGCGACGAAGGACGAAGAGCACTCGACGCGCGGGCGCGCGAACGCGCTCCGGGCCGTGCTCTCCGGGCGGCTCCCGCCGTCGGAGTTCACCGGGCACCGCCTCTACGAAGTCATGGACCTCTGCCTCGAGTGCAAGGGGTGCAAGGCCGAGTGCCCGGCGAACGTGGACATGGCGAAGCTCAAGTACGAGTTCCTGCACCACTACTACGCCGCGAACGGGCTCCCCCTGCGCAACCGCCTCTTCGGGCGGATCGAGCGGCTGCACCGACTGGGCGCGCACCTGCCGGCCCTCGTCAACTGGGCCTCGGCCCTCGCGCCGAGCCGCTGGCTGCTCGAGAAGCTCGTCGGCATCGACCGCCGCCGGCCGCTCCCGACGCTCGCCGCGAAACCGTTCACCGCCTGGTTCGCGCGCCACGCGCCGCCGGTCGCGAGCCCGCGCGGCGAGGTCGTGCTCTTCCACGACACGTTCGTGACCTACAACACGCCCGAGATCGGTCGCGCCGCGGTGGAGCTGCTCGAGACCGCCGGGTACCGTGTGGTGCTCGTGGACAAGAAGTGCTGCGGCCGGCCGCTCATCTCGAAGGGCATGCTCACCGAGGCGCGCGCGCACGCGGCGTGGAACGTGGACCGGCTCGCCCCCCACGCGCGACGGGGCGTGCCGATCGTGGGGCTCGAGCCCTCGTGCCTCCTGACGTTGCGCGACGAGTCGGTGGATCTCCTCCGCACCGACGACGCACGGACCGTGGCGCGGCACGCCGTCCTGCTCGAAGAGTTCCTCACGCGCGAGCGCGGGCGCGGCCTCGAGCTCCGGTTCACCGGCGACGGCCGGACGGCGCTCCTGCACGGGCACTGCCACCAGAAAGCGCTCGTCGGCACGGCCCCGACGGTCGCGGCCCTCCGGTGGGCCGGCTTCCGGGTGGAAGAGGTCGATTCCGGGTGCTGCGGGATGGCGGGCGCGTTCGGCTTCGAGCGCGAGCACTACGACATCTCTGTCGCGCTCGGCAATCGCCGCCTGGTGCCCGCCGTGAAGGCGGCGCCCGCGGACACCGTGATCGTGGCGCCCGGCGTCTCGTGCCGCCAGCAGATCGCGCACCTCGCCGGGCGCCGCGCGTTCCACCCCGCCGAAGTCCTCCGGGCCGCGCTATCGCCCTCCTCCTAGGCTCCGCCCTCGCCGTTCTCGTCGCCGCGTTCGTGAAGGGGGCCATCGGCTTCGGCTTTCCCACGCTCGGCACGCCGCTCCTGGCGCTCTTCCTCGATGTGAAGACGGCGGTCGCGGTCCTGGTCGTCCCGAACCTCGTGATGGACGGGATCCAGGCGCGTCGGCGGGGCGGGCTCGCGGCGACGGTCCGGCGCCTGCGGCCGTTGCTCCTCTCCGGCGCCGCCGGGACCGTCCTCGGCACGGCGGCGCTGGCGGAGCTCGGTGCGCAGACCGTGACGCTCGCGCTCGGCGGCTTCGTGGTGCTGTTCGTGATCCTGAACGCGATGCGCGTGTCGCCGCGGGTGGCGCCGTCGTGGGAGCGATGGCTGTCGGCGCCCGTCGGGCTCGTCGCGGGCGTCGTGGGCGGCGTCACGAACGTCCCGAGCCTGCCGCTGATCCTCTACTTCTACGCGCTCGGCATGGAGAAGGACGAGTTCGTCCGCTCGATCGCCGTGACGTTCCTCGCCTACAAGCTCGTCCAGCTCGTCTCGCTCGTGACGGTCGGCCTCCTCGACGGGCGGCTCTTCGGCGCCTCGCTCGCGCTCACGGCGGTGGCCGTGGGCGCGTTTGCGCTCGGGCTCCGGGTGCAGGACCGGCTCGACGCGCGCGCGTTCAACCGTGCCGTGCTCGTGTTCCTGAGCGCGATCGGCGTGTGGCTGGTGGTCCGCGCGCTGCGCTGACCCGCGTGACGCCCGGGCGCGCTGCGCCGGCGCGCGCTATACCGTCGCGCCGGAGAGGAGGGTGAAGATGCGCCGGATCAGCTGCTCGTGATCCTCGATGTTGTGGCGGAAGATCCGAAGCTCCTTGAGCTCGGCGATGTCCACCGTGCGGATGGGCTCGCCGGTGCGGAGGGCCGCGAGGGAGAGGGCCTGGAAGCACGAGCGGCCCGTCTCCGGGCGCTCGGTGACGAGCACGAAGTAGAGCGTGGGCCAGTGGCGTCGGGCCATGAAGAACGCCGACCGCTCGCCCCGCTGATTCTCGACGGAGACGAACTGCTCGATGGATGGCCGGTACTTCACCTCGACGAGGAACTCGCCGTCGGAGGCGCGCCCCGGCGCCGGCGACACGAGGAAGTCGGGCGAGAAGTCCTCACGGCCGAAGCGGAGCGGCAGCGCCTCCTGGCGGTACGGGCGCACCTCGTAGCGCGCGCGGCGGAAAATGGACTCGACGAGGGCCTCGGCAATCCGGCTCTTCGCCTCGAGCAGATCCACTGTTTTGCCTCCGGTACACGCGACCTCACGTCGATGCGACGCACGCCCATCATACTATAGCGAGGAACCGGGCCGGCGCGCCCTCCGTGCCCGCGATCTTGTAGAAGGGGGCCGCGAACTCGACCCGTCGGCGCGGGAGCGCGCCGAGGTTCGTCAAGCCCTCCAGGATGACCACCCCCGCGCCGAGGATCACGCGGTGCATCGGGAAGTCCTCGGAGGTGAAGTCGGGCAGACGCGCGCAGTACTCCTCGAAGAAGTCGAAGCCGATGGTCTTCGCCCCCCTGGCGACGAGCCACTCCGCCGACTCCGGCGGGAACCAGGGTGACTGGACGAAGTAGTCGGGCCACCTGCCGTACATCCGGTCGGTCCAGTCGGTGCGGAGCAGGACGATGTCGCCCCGCCGTACGTCGTCGGCGCCGCCGCGCCGGAGATCGTCGATCGTGATCGCGTGGTTCGGGCCGACGAAGGAGAGGTCGACGACGATCGCCTCGCCCATCACCTGGTCGAGGGAGATCTCCGCCGTGGTGATCCCATCCTTGAAGACGTGCAGGGGCGAGTCGATGTGGGCGCCCGTGTGCAGGCTCTGCCGCACGCTCGAGACCTGCCAGAAGCCGGGGCCGCGGCGGTGGGGCGTGATCTCGAGCCGCAGGTTGGTGGACGGCGGGCTGAGCGTCCGATCGTCCACGGTCACGGAGAGGTCGATGTAGCGCTTCATGGGCGCGGGTCCTCCTGGCGGCCCAGCCGCCGTGCGTGCATGCGCGCTCGGCTCGAAGGCCCTAGGCTAGCATTGGCCGGAGCACCTGTGCTATGTCTCTCGCGTCCGCGCTCCGTCGCGCAAGCGAACCTTCCCCAGGCCACCGGCGCCTGAGCCCTGGGAGACGAGGAGATCACGATGCGAATGAGACCCGGGATGGTGGTCGTCGCGCTGGCCGCTCAGGCGCTGCTCCTCGCTGGCGAGCGCCCGACGTGGGCGCAGCGGGGCCCCATCAAGGTCGCGCTCCTGGTGCCCACGACCGGGCCGCTCTCCGCCAACGGCAAGGATATGGTCAACGGCCTCGAGCTCTTCTTCGAGGAGCAGAAGTACCGGCTGGCCGGACGGGAGATCAAGCTCATCGTCGAGGACGACGAGGGCAAGCCCGCCACTGGCCTCACCAAGGCGCGCGGCCTCGTCGAGGGGCAGGCCGTGCACTTGCTCATGGGCCCGCTGAGCGCCGCCGTCGGCTACGCCATCGCGCCCTACCTGGACGGCAAGAAGGTCCCGACGATCTTTCCGATCGTCTCGTCAGAAGACATCACCCAGCGAAAGCGTAGCCCCTACATCGTGCGCACCGGCTGGACGAGCGCCCAGCCGATGCACCCGTTCGGCACGTGGGTCTACGAGAACCTCAAGTACCGAAAGATCGCGATGATCGGCTACGACTTCGCCTTCGGCTGGGAGGTCGCGGCGGGCTTCCACCGGACCTTCGAGGACGCGGGCGGCCAGATCGTCCAGAAGCTCTGGCCACCGCTCAACACGCCCGACTTCGCCCCGTACATCGCCCAGCTCCGCCGCGACGTGGACGCCGTGTGGTGCGTGTTCTCCGGCGCCGACGCCCTGCGCTTCAGCAAGCAGTACGCCGAGGCCGGCCTCAGGGAGCGGCTGCCGCTCATCGGCAACGGAACGTTCACCGACGAGCACGTGCTCCGAACGATGGGCGACGAGGTGCTTGGCGTGATCACCGCCCATCAGTACTCGGCGGCGCTCCAGACCCCGGCCAACAGGAAATTCGTCGCCGCCTACGAGGCCAAGTTCAGGCAGGTGCCCTCGTACTACTCGGAGGGCACGTACGTGGCGGGCATCGCGCTGAAGGCGGCGCTGGAGGCCACCGGAGGCGACATCGAGAACGTCGACAAGTTCCTCGGGGCGCTTCGCCGCGCGGATCTCTCCGACGCCCCGCGCGGCGCCGTCCGGTTCGACGACTTCGGCAACCCGATTCAGAACATCTACGTGCGCAGGGTCGAGAAGGCGGGCGGCCGCCTCCAGAACACGGTGATCCACACCTTCCCGAGCGTCTCCCAGTTCTGGACGTACAAGCCCGAGGAGTACCTGAAAAATCCCGTGTACTCGCGCGACTACCCGCCGTGCACGCACTGCTGACCGCGGCGCCGAGCTGATGACGACGGTCGGCGTCGTCGGGCTGGGCCTGCTCGGCTCGGCGGTGGCGGCGCGCCTGCGCGCCGGCGGCCACGTCGTCGTCGGCTACGACGTCGTCGCCGAGAAGGTGCAGGCGCTCGTGGCGGTGGGCGGGCGCGCCGCGCCGACCGCCGAAGCGGTCGCGGAGGCGGCGGAGGCGGTGTGCGTCGTCCTGCCGTCCCTCGCGTCGGTCGACGAGGTCGTGCTCGGGTCGCGCGGCCTCGCGGCGTCGGGCCCGCCCGGGCGGACCATCATCCAGATGAGCACCATCTCGCCCGCGCTCACCGAACGCCTGGCGCGCGAGGTCACGGCGAAGGGGCTCGCGTTCCTGGACGCTCCGATCAGCGGGACGAGCGCGATGGTGGCGCGCGGCGAGGGGATCGTGTTGGTCGGCGGCGAGCGCGGCGTGTTCGACCGCTGGCGCCCCCTGCTCGAGACCATCCTGCCGTCCGCCGTCTTCATCGGTCGCGCGGGGCAGGCGATGCTCCTCAAGCTCGTGGCGAACCTCCTGGTCGCGCTCCACAGCGCGGCCGCGGCCGAGGCGCTCCTGATGGCTCGGGCGGCCGGGCTCGACCTCGGGCTCGTGCTCGACGTGCTCTGCCGGAGCGCCGCGAGCTCGCGCATGCTCGAGGTGCGCGGCCCGCTGATCGCGCGGGCGGAGTTCCCGCCCCAGATGAAGCTCGACCTCTTCATGAAGGACCTGCACCTCATCCAGGAGGCCGCCCGGCGTGTCGGCGCCCCGCTCCCGCTGACCGACGTCGCCGAGCGCCTCTATGCCGTCGCGATGGAGGCGGGACACGGCGGCGCGGATCTCAGCGTGGTCGTCAAGGCCTTCGAGGGGCTCAGGCGGATCTGACCGCGAGGTCGCGCGTCAGCCGGAGCTCGCCCAGATGGAGGGCGGCGTGCCGGATGCTCTCCACCAGGGCGTCACGGCGGGAGATCTCGTGCGGCGGGCCCGTGCCCCAGAGCGCTTGCGGCGGCACGAACCGCCGGTCGAGCTCCGAGGGTCCGAGCGTGGCAAGCGCCGCGCTGATCTCACGCGAGAGCTGCTGTACGGCGGCGATGAGGGCGACGGCGTCGGCGCCGGAGACGGCAAACTCCGCCGCCCGGTCGCGCTCGACCTCTCGGCCGCACCCGAACCCGAGCGCGTACACGCGCGTGCTCCCTAGCACGTGGCCGGCGACGGCGGCGAGGCTGTTCGACGCCTCGGTCGCGGGACGCCACGTGAGCTGCGCCGCGGTCAGGCCGTCGAGGGCGGCGCAGACCTGGTCGAGGACCCAGCCGAGCTCGCGCGCGTAGGTCTCGATCTCCGCGTGCACGCGTGCGGTCACCGGATGAGGCCGGCGCGCCGGGGCAGCACGAGCGTGATCTCCGGGAACACGATGAGGAGGAGCAGGCCGGCGAACAGCGCGATGAGGTAGGGCCAGTAGGCCCCGAAGTGCCGGCCGACGGAGACCCGCGCGAAACGGATCGCCATCAGGAGCCCCACGCCCATCGGGGGCAAGAAGAGGCCGATCCCCACGGCGGCGGTCAGCACGATGTCGAAGTGGATCGGATGGATGCCGATCCGCTTGGCCGTCGGGAAGACGACCGGGATCAGCACGACCGCGGCCGGCAGGCCCTCCATCACCATGCCGAACCCCATCACGAGCAGCGCGATGGCGACGAGGAAGAGCCCCGGGGTGCCCTCGAGCGGCTGGAGGATCTCGCCGAGCATCGCGGGCACGCCGAGCATCCCCAGGAGGAACTGGTACACACTCGCCACCGCGAGGAGGAACATCACGGCGGCGGTCAGGAGCGCGCTCTCGTAGACGAGCCCCAGCATCTCGCGAAGCGTGACGTTGCGGTAGTAGAAGAGGGCGGCGACGATCGCGTAAAAGGCGACGAGCGCGCCGGCTTCGGTGGCGGTGAAGACGCCGAAGTAGAAGCCCGCCACGATGACGACGGGCACCACCATGGGGACCAGCGACTCGCGGAACGCCGTCCAGAACGCGCGCCAGCTCGGACGCCCGTCCTTCGGCCAACCGAGCCGGTGCGCCTGGACGATGATCACGACGAAGAGGCAGAGGGCGGTGACGGCCGCCGGAATGAAGCCGGCGAGGAAGATGCCCACGACCGACGTGTCGGTGATCTGCCCGAGGACGATCATGAAGATCGCCGGTGGGACGAGGATGCCCATCGCGGTCGCGGAGGCGACGAGCGAGGCGGCCTGCTCGGGCTTGTAGCCGGCGCGCAGCATGGGTGGCGTGAGCATCGCCCCGATCGCCGACACGTCGGCGATCGTCGAGCCCGAGATGCCCGAGAAGAAGTACTCGGCGACGACGACCGACACGCCGAGCCCGCCGCGGAGCCAGCCGACCAGCACGCGCGCCAGGTTCACGAGCGCGTAGGACATCCCGCAGCGCTCCATGAGGCTGCCGGCGAAGACGAACGTCGGGATCGCGAGGAGGACCCAGCTCTGCGAGCCCGCGACGAGGCTCGACGGCAGCTTCTGGAGGGAGAAGTTGCCGAGGACGAGCCCGAGGAAGCCGGAGACGCCGAGGGCGAAGACGATCGGCATCGAGAGCGCCACGAGCACGGCGAAGAGGATCGCGACGGCGGCGAAGAACACGGCTCAGACGTCCTCGGCCACGCCGAGCCCTGGCGCGCGGCCCCGCCAGGCGTTCCGCAGCGCGACGAGGCTGTAGACGCTCATGAGCGCACCGCCCACGACCGCCGACAGGTAGATCCAGCGGAGGTTCAGGCCGAGGGCCGGGGAGGCGGACTGGCTGTTCAGCTCCGCGACCTGCCAGCCGAACACCGCGACGACCAGGCCGAACGCCGCGATCGTCGCGTAGTGGGCCGCGAAGACCCACCGGCGCACGCCCGGCGGGAACCGCTCGATCAGCAGGTGGACCGCGAAGTGCGTGCCGCGCGGGATCCCGAGCGCGGCACCGATGAAGGTCATCCAGCTGAGCGCGTACTCGCCGACTTCCTCCACCCAGAAGAAATCGACGCGGGGCAGGTCGAAGCGCGCGGTCAGCTGCGTCATCACGTAGCGCAGGAAGACGCCCGCCAGCATGTCGATCATCGCGACGAGCATGAGGACGGTGACAACGAGCTCGGGGACCCTGGCGATCCAGTGGAGACGCGTCAACGCGCGGATCGTACGGGCGCGCGCCGCGCGTTGTCAAGCGGCCGCGCGCCGCTTGACATCGTGCGCCAAAAGGCGCGGGATAGACGCCGCTGGCGCGCGCCAGGCGAGAGGAGGGGCTATGGTCCGAGTCGTCCCTGTGGGCGTGGCACTCGTGGTGAGCCTGCTCGCCGCCGGCAGCGGGACTCCGGTCCTCGCCCAGGCGAAGCCCCAGAAGCTCGATTTCGCCTACATTCTCGCGCCGCCCGAGTCCGGCGCGGTCGCGTTCAAGTGGATGGCCGAGGAGGTCACGCGGCGCTCGCACGCCACGCTGACCGTGGTGTTCCACGGCGGTACGCTCCTCAACAAGGAGCTCGAGATCATGGACGCGGTGAAGTCGGGAAACGTCGCGATCGGCAGCCCCTCGGGCGCGGCGTCCACCGTCTTCCCCGAGCTGGGCGTGTTCCTCGTGCCGTACCTCGTCCGCGACTACGCGCACGCCTACAAGATGTTCAACGGTGAGATCGGCAAGAGCCTCGACGAGCAGTTCCAGCGGAAGTACCGGCTCAAGATCCTTCTCTTCTTCGACTACGGCTTCCGTCACTTCTGGAACAACAAGCGCCCCATCGCGAAGCCCGACGACCTCAAGGGCCTCAAGCTGCGCGTGCAACAGGGCAAGGTCTTCGCCGACACCGTGAACGGCCTCGGCGCGAACGCGGTGCCCATGTCCTGGTCCGAGGTGGTGCCCGCCGCGCAGCAGGGCGTGATCGACGGCGCGGATCTGCCGATCGTGAACATCAACGCGCTCAAGATCTACGAGGTGTCCAGGTACGCCTCGATGACCTTCCACAACTACGGGCCGTCGCTGGTCGTGATGAACCTCGACATCTGGAAGAGCCTCGTGCCCGAGGCGCAGAGGCTGTTGACGGAGGTCTCGCGGGAGGCGCAGGCGAGGGTGCGCGAGGCGACCGAGAGCGTCGACAACCTCCAGCGGGCCAGGGAGATCCTCGAGGCGAAGGGGATGAAGGTCAACGCGAGCGACGTGGCCGCCTTCCGCAAGGTCGCCGAGGAGAAGGTGTGGCCGCAGTACCAGAAGCTGTACGCGGAGCTCTGGGATCGGATCGTCAGCACCAGATAGCGGCTGGAATAGCCCCCCTCCGAGGCTCTAGGCGACGCCCAGATAGCGGGACTTGACCGCTTCGTTCGCCATCAGGTCGGCCGGCCCCGACGAGTGCACGATCTGGCCGCGGCTCAGGATGTGGACGCGGTCGGCCACGGCGAGCGCCAGCGGCAGGTTCTGCTCGACGAGCAGGATCGAGAGCCCGTCGCGCTTGAGCCCCGCGATCACGCGGCCGACCTCGCGCACCAGGAGGGGCGCCAGCCCCTCGGTCGGCTCGTCCATGAGGAGCAGGTCGGGGTCGGTCATGAGCGCGCGCCCGATGGCGAGCATCTGCTGCTCGCCGCCCGAGAGCTTGTTCGCACGGTTCCGGGCGCGGTTGCCGAGGCTCGGAAACAGCTCGAAGACGCGGGGCAGCGTCCACCGACCCGTCCGGGACTGGCGGGCCACCTCGAGGTTCTCGCGAACCGTCAGCGACGCGAAGACCCGCCGTCCCTGCGGCACGAGCGCCATGCCGCGCTCGACCATGCGGAAGGGCGGCCAGCGGGTGACGTCGTCGCCCTTGAACCCCACCCGGCCGCGCCGCGGCGGCGTGAAGCCGATGATCGAGCGGATGAGCGTGGTCTTGCCCATCCCGTTCCGCCCCAGGATCGTGACGATCTCGCCCGGCCCGACGGTGAGCGTGACGCCCTGGAGCACGTGGCTCGCGCCGTAGTAGGTGTGCACGTCGCTCAGCTCGAGCATCGCCGGCTCACGCGCCCAGGTAGATCTCGCGCACGAGCGGGTTCGCCTTCACGTCCTCGCGCGTCCCGTCGGCGATCACGCGGCCGTAGTGGAGCACGGTGACGTGCTGGACGATCTCGAGCGCGATGTCCATGTCGTGCTCGATCACGAGCACCGTCATCGCGGGGTCGAGGCGCTTGATGAGGCCCGCCATGAGCTGGGACTCCGCGGGGGAGAGGCCGGCGGTGGGCTCGTCGAGGAGGAGGAGGCGCGGGCGGCCCGCGAGGGCGAGCGCGATCTCGAGCTGGCGCTGCTCGCCGTGCGAGAGATGCTGCACGGTGGCGCCCGCGCGGTCGGCGAGGCCGACCGCCTCGAGCGTCGTCCGCGCGCGCGCGTGGAGGTCGGCGTAGCGTCCGAGCGGACGGTGCATCGCGAGCTTGACGGGCGAGAGCGCCTGGACGGCGAGCAGACAGTTCTCGAGCACGGTGAGGCTCGGGAAGACGTTGGTGATCTGGAAGGTCCGCGCGAGCCCGAGCGCCGCGCGCCGATGGGCCGCCGCGCGCGTCACGTCGCGGCCGAACAGCGTGATCGTCCCCGACGAGGCCGGCAGCTCGCCCGAGATCAGGTTGAAGAGCGTCGTCTTGCCCGCCCCGTTGGGACCGATGAGCGCGCGGCGCTCGCCCGCGCGCACCGCGAGCGCCACGTCGTCCACCGCGCGGAGGCCGCCGAACGCCTTGGAGACTGACCGGAGCTCGAGCGCGTAGCCCGCGGCGGGGGCGGGGGAGGCTTCCTCGACCACGCTAGCTCTCATTGGCCCAGTCCGATTCACTCGGTCGGCGCAGCCTCAATGCCCAGAAGCACGGGTCTCGGAAGCCTCCCCCGCCCCCGCCGCGGGCGCCGCGCGGCTCGCCGCGGGCTCAGCAGTGCGGGCATGGCGGGTGGTCGCGCGTGTAGAGCGGCTGCTTCAGGTACTCGTCGGGGTCGTACCTCCAGAACTGGCTCACGGCCGGGAAGGTCGCGATCACGGAGTTCTGCAGCTTACCGCCGACCTTCTCCACCCTGCGGATGTAGATGTTCTGGACGGGGTTGCCCCAGCGGTCGATGCCGACCGGGCCGCGCGGAAAGTCCTTCAGCTCCACCCGGCGGAGCGCCGTGAGGAGCGCCTCGCGGTCCTCGACCCGGCCGCCGATCGCCTTCACGGCCTCGACGATCCACCGCGCGTTGGTGTAGCAGGTCTCGGCGTAGTAGGAGGGAATCTTGCCGGCCTTGGCCTCGAAGGCCCGCGCGAACTTTTGGTTGGCCGGGTTGTCGAGCGCCGCCGAGTAGTGGAGCGCGGTCATGACGCCGAGGGCCTCGTCGCCCATCTGTGGCAGCACCGACTCGTCCGTCGTCGTGCCGTTCCCGAGCAGCGGCACCCGACCCTTGAGGCCGGCCGTCTCGTACTGCTTCACGAACTGCAGCGCCGCGCGTCCGAAGAAGACCGCGAAGACCGCGTCGGCCTCCCGCTTGATCTGGGTCACGAACGGCGCGAAGTCGTTGGTGTTGAGGGGCGTCCAGATCTTCTGGATGATCTGGCCACCGCTCTCCTCGAAGGTGCGCTGGAAACCGCCGACCGACTCCCAGCCAAACGCGTAGTCGAGACCGATCGTGACGATCTTCCGGTACTTGAGCGTCTTGGCCACCCAGTCGCCGAAGACGTGCATCGACTGGCTCGAGTTCCAGCCGGTCCGCACGACCCATTTCGCCGGCTTTCGCTGCGTGAGGTCGTCGGAGGACATGACCGGATACGTCGTCGGGATCCGCTGGGCCTCCGCGAGCGGATGGAGCGCGTAGCCCGTCGAGGCAAGCAGCCCGCCGGTCAGGACGTGCACCTGGTCCTGCTCGACGAGCTTCCGCGCCTTGGTGAGGGCGGTCGCCGTGTTCCCCTCCGTGTCCTCCACGATCAGCTCGATCTTCCGCCCGCTCACCTGGGAGCCGATCCCGTCCAGGTAGAGCTCGGTGCCGTTCAGCATGTCCTTGCCGAGCGCCGACGCGGCGCCGGTGAGCGGCGCCAGGAGACCGATCTTGATGGGCCCGCCCTGCGCCGCCGCCGTGCGGGGGGCGGCGAGCGACGCGGCGAGCGCCACGCTGAGGACGGCGGCGAGCGTGCGGACGTGGATGCGCGTCATCGGCGGGGCTCCTCTCCACAGGCTCGCCTCGGACGGCGGGGACTCGATCGCAGACTCGCCTCGCCTTCGGCTGCGGCTCGCACTGCGGCCCCGCGCACTCCTAAGGCCCGCACGACCACTTCACAGGCTCGCCTCGGACGGCGGGGCCCCAGCCCCGCGACGTCCTGCGGCTCGCACGACCACTGCTCCGCTCGGGCGGGGGCCGCGCTCACGGCGCACCGCGGGGCTCCCGGCTGAATGCGCCCAGCACTCCGCGGGGCGCAAACAGGATGACGCCGATGTAGACGGCGCCGAGAATCAAGAGCCAGCGCTTCGTGTACACGCTGACGAAGTTCTTCAGAAAGACGATGGCCACGGCGCCGAACGCCGAGCCCGCGAGCGTGCCCGGGCCGCCGAGCGCGACCATCAGGAGCGTCTCGACCGAGGTGACGAGCTGGACGTCCGCGGGCCCCACGAAGCCGTTGTAGTACGCCCAGAGGACGCCGGCAAACGCGGCGAAGAAGCCCGAGATCACGAAGGCGAGGTACTTGTGGAGCCACACATTGTAGCCGAGCGCCCGCATGCGCGACTCGCTCTCGCGGATGCCCTTGAGCCCGAGCCCGAACGGCGAGCGTACGAGCACGCCCATCGCCCCCCAGGCGAGCGCCGCCGCCCCGAGCGCGAAGTAGAAGAACGGTAGCGGCGCCGCGAGGCTCCACGGCAACCCGAGCTCCGGACGCGGCACGCCCGCGATGCCGTTGTCCCCCTTGGTCATCGAGACCCAGCGGAAGGCGAGCCCCCAGACGACCATGCCGAGGGCGAGCGTGATCATCAGGAAGTAGGTCCCGGTCGCGCGAATCGCGAGGACCCCGAAGACGGCCGCCGTCGCCGTCGCGAGCAGGAGCGCCGCGACGAGGCAGCCCGCGAGGCCGATCTGGCGCTCGGTCGCGAGGATGGCGACCGTGTACGCGGCGATCCCGAAGTATGCCGCGTGGCCGAGCGAGGGGAGGCCCGTGTAGCCGAGGAGGACGTCGAGGCTCATCGCCAGGACGGCGATGATCGCCGCCTGCGTGAGCAGCGTGAGGGGATACGCCGGGAGAACGGGCGCGAGCGCGCCGGCCCCGGCCAGGGCCACGAAGCCGGCGACGACCTTGCGGTCGACTGTTGTAGCGGGTGCCGCGAGGCCCGATCTGACCGTGGGTGGCCTGAGCGAGGCGCCGGTGGCTCCGTCCGTCACGCGCGGCCGAAGAGGCCCGTGGGCCGCAGCGCCAGGATCAGCGCCATCGGTGCGAAGAGCGTGAAGTAGGACAGCTCGGGGAAGAGCGCCTTGCCGAAATTGTCGAGCAGCCCGACGAGGAGGCTGCCGACCATCGCCCCGGGGAGGCTGCCGAGCCCGCCGACGATGACGACGACGAACGCGTACGGGAGGACCTCGAAGTCCGCGCCCGGGTAGACGCCGAGGAACCCGCCGCCGATCACGCCGCCGAGCGCGGCGAGGGCCGCGCCGAGGGCGAACACGCCGAGCGACACGACCGGCACGTGGATGCCGACCCCCTGTGCCATCTCGCGATCGTCCACCGCGGCGCGGATCATCGCGCCCATGCGCGTCCGGTCGAGAACGATCCAGAGCACGGCGCCGACCAGGCTCGCGACCACGATGATAAAGATCCGGTAGGTGGGGAAGCGGAGCGCTCCCGCGGTGACGATTCCCTGGAGCGTGGCCGGCACCGGGATCGTGTACGGATCGCCGCCCCAGATCAGGAGCGCCAGGTCCTGGAACATGAGCGCGAAGCCGACCGTCATCAGCACCTGGCCGAGCGTCTGGCCGGGGAGCCGCCGGAGGAAGAGCCGCTCCATACCGACGCCGATGAGCGCGATCGCCAGCGCGCCCGCGACGAGCGCGGCGGCGAAGCTGCCCGTCCGCCACACGACGGACAGCCCGACGTAGCCGCCGAGCATGAAGTACGACCCGTGGGCGAGGTTGACGATGCGCATGACGCCGAAGATCAGCGAGAGCCCGCTCGCGAGCAGGAACAGGAGCGCGCCGTACGAGAGGCCGTTGAAGGCCTGGGTGATCCAGAACTCGGCGGTCACGAGAGCCGGAGGAGCCGGAGGGCGTTGCCCCCGAGGACCCGCGCCTGGTCCGCCTTCCCGAGCCGCGCATGCTTGGTGATGATGTCGCGCGGGCGGACGTAGCCCATGTCAAAGCAGAAGTCGCTGCCGAGCATGACGCGATCCGCGCCGACCGTCGCGATGAGATAGCGGAGGGCGTCCGCCGAGTGGCTGATCGTGTCGTAGGCGAAGCGCCGGAGGTAGCGCTCGAAGGGCTGCCGGGCGCGGTCGCGCGCCTCGGGCCGCACGCGCTGGCCGTGGCGAAGCCGCCCGACGAGGTACGGGAGCGCGCCGCCCGCGTGGGGCAGGCACACCTGGAGCTTCGGGTGGCGGTCGAGGACGCCGCCGAAGACGAGGTGCGCCGCCGCGATCGCCGTGTCGAACGGATTCCCGAGGAGGTTCCCCAGGTAGAAGGGCCTGAGGCGCTCGGCGCCGACGACCGAGATCGGGTGGAGCAGCACCGGGAGCCCCAGCGCCTCGCAGCGCGCGAACACCGGAGCGAACTCGGCGGCGGAGAGGTCGCGTCCGTTCACGTTGGTCCCGAGGTACACGGCGCGGATCCCCTTGAGGGTCGCGACGCGCTCGAGCTCGGCCTGGGCGAGGGCGGGCTCGTGCATCGGCAGCGTCGCGCAACCGACGAACCGTTCGGAGTAGGCGCGGTGGGCCTCCGCCATGGCGTCGTTGACCGCCTCTGCCGCGCGCCGGGCGACGTCGCCTCGGGCCCAGTGGACCATCGGCGTCGTCAGCGAGAGGGCGTGGATCTGGACGCCCGCCTTGTCCATCGCACGGACGCGGCGGTCGAGGTCCCAGTAGGTCGCGTCGAGGGGCGGTCCGGTGATCCCGCCGGCGGCGATGGCCGGGCCCTTCGGGTTCGCCCGGTCCACGCGCGCGCCGAAGGGCCCGCCGTGCTCCTCGATGACGCGCAGAAAGCTCTCGGGGAAGAAGTGGGCGTGAATGTCGACCGCGGGGGGCTGCGCCACGGCCCGTGATTGTACTATAGGCGCACCCGTCCGTAGGCCACGACGCTTTCGAGGAGGCCCGCGTGAGACTGCCACACGAGCGCTTCGACTATTCGCCCATCACCGCCCGGCGCCCCTGGAGGCTCCCCAAGGGCGCGCGCATCGCCGTCTGGACCATCGTCAACGTCGAGGAGTGGGACATCGAGACGCCGACCGCCCGCCAGTACCTCACCGCTCCGCAAGGGGTCACGACCGTGCCCGACGTCCCCAACTGGGCCTGGCACGACTACGGCATGCGCGTCGGCTTCTGGCGGATGCTCGAGGCGCTCGGCAAGCGAAAGATCCGCGCGACCACGTCCATCAACGCCAACGTGGTCCGCTCGTACGAGCCGGTCGCGCGGGCGATGCTGGACGCGGGCTGGGAGTTCATGGGCCACGGCGTCACGCAGGGCGCGATGCACCTCCTCGCCGACCAGCGCGCCGCCGTCCGTGAGGCCATCAAGCTCCTCCGCGACTTCACCGGCAAGCCGCCGCAGGGCTGGCTCGGTCCCGGGCTCACGGAGACGTGGGAGACGCTCGACATCCTCGCCGAGGAGGGGATCGCCTACGTGTCGGACTGGGTCAACGACGACCAGCCCTACGAGATCCGGACGACGGCGGGGACGCTCGTGTCGGTGCCGTACACGCTCGAGCTGAACGACATCCCGACGATGGTCATCCAGCACCACGAGTCGAGCTACTGGCAGGAGCGCGTGCGTGACCAGTTCGACCGGCTCTATCTGGAGGGGGCTCGGAACCCGCGCGTCATGGCGATCGCGGTCCATCCGTACATCCACGGCGTCCCGCACCGTATCAAGTATTTCGAGGCGGCGTACGACTACATCCGGAAGCACAGGGGCGTGTGGCTGACGACGGGCGAGGAGATCTACGAGTGGTACAAGCGCACCGCTCAATCATCCGAGCCACCCCCAAGACGGGTTGCGGGCGGAGCCCGCGCTCGAACGGCGGCCACTCCGACGCGCTCGCGAGTGACGCGAGACTAGGTCACGCGCGCCTGGACCCAATCCCACAACCGCCCCGCGCGCTCGACGATGGCGTCGAGGTCCTCGGCGAGGACGTGTCGCGCCGCCACGAGCGCCAGCGCCGCCGTGCGGACCCGCTCGAGGTACGCCGCGCGCGACGGGTAGCGCTCCTCGATCGAGCGCCGCGGGTCACCCGTCGCGAGCCGCTCGGCCCGCGTCCGTGGAAGCGGGAGCGTCGAGCCCATCATGCTCATGAGATCGCCGGGCGCCCCCTGGGTCGGATGGCGCGGGTTCCAGCCGGTGAAGGTCGCCAGCGGGGCCAGCAGCTCGACGGGCCGGACGCCTGCGATCTCGTTGCCGTCGGCGTCCACGGCGGACACGAAGGTGACGAACGGGGCGCCGACCTTCGGCGGCAGCTCGGTGACGATGCCGCGCGCCAGCTCGGGGCCGAAGTCGAGGCGCACCGGCCGGTCGATGCGATCCGGGAAGCGGACACCCGGGATCTTCGTGAACACGCCCGCGGTCACCTCGGCGAGCACCGCCGTCCCATCCGCCAGACGCGGCACGTTGCTCGCGGGCGGCTCGACCCCCTCGGTGACCCACCGGTCGAGGCTCACGAGCGCCGCGCGCAGGAGCGGCGCGTAGTCCACGACGTTGAACGGCTCCCGTCCCCGACCGCCCGTGTTCGGGTCGGCGTCGGGCGGCGGGAGGCTCCCCGGCGTGTGCTGGGTGCCGGCGAAGAGGTAGACACGGGCGGCGGGGTGCGGCTCGACGTCGCGCTTGCCCGGGATGTCGGTGTGGACGAGCGAGGCGTCGCCGCGCCAGTACTCGGCCGACGTGTTGATCGTGAAAATCTTCGGGAGGGTCCCGCGCGCCTCGAGGCGCGCCAGGAGCGCGCCGCGCTCGCCCGTCAGCGGGTCGGTCTCGACGGTGTCGGTGAACGGGAACAGGCTGCCGACGGCGTGCGTCGCGTTCAGCGAGGGCTGACCGAACCGGTGGTTGAACTCGCCGCGCCGCGCTCCCGCGACGTGCGGGACCACGGCGTCGAAGACGCGGCGTCCCGCCTCGTCCTCGTTCAGGCCGAGGTGGAGGAGGTGGCGGAGAAAGCGTCCGCTCTGCGAGACGCCGAAGGCGTACGCGCGGTCGAGGGTCTCCGCGCAGGGATTCCCGTCGGCGGCGGAGGCGCACCTGAGCCACGCGGCGGTGTCGCGCACCGCGAGGAAGCCCAGGCCCACGAGCGGCGGGTTCGCCGCGCGGTACACGAGCTCGTAGATCTTCCCCGGCTCGAAGCCGTTCTCGACCGTGAGGCTGGAGGCGTCGGGGAATCGCCACGCGCCGCGCTCCACCTCGACGGCCGCGGCCTCCCGGCGCTCGCGCACGGTGAGGCGAGCGCCGGGGTCCTGGAGGTCGATGGTCGGATGCGGGATGTGGTAGCGGTCGGCGAGCGGCAGGGTCGTGACGCGAGTGTTCGGTCGCCACTCGCAGCGCACCAGCCCCGTGATCGCGGGGCCGTTCCCGCGCGCCGCCGGCACGGTGAGGGCCATGAGCCCGTCGCGGCGCGGGACGTCGTGCTGCCAGCCGCACCAGGCGACCGTGTAGCCGTGACGCATGAGGAAGCCGTTGCCGAAGTCGTCCGGGGTGGACGGGTCCGGTACGCGGGGCGTGCTGTTGAAGAGCCCGAGCGCCACCTTGCGGCCGCGGTTCGGGACGTCGAGGAGGAGGCGGCGGTTTCCGCGCGCGGGGTCCGCCGGTCGCAGCAGGTAGAAGTCGGCCCAGAACTCCACGTGGCCTCGGGCGTTCGCCGGGGCGAGGCCGAGGTCGGTGATGGCGTGATTCGCCGGGTTCGCTCGGTCCACCGCGAATCGAACGACGCCCGCGAGCTTCTCGTACGCCCCCGCGGCGCCGAACGTGTGGCCGTCGAGCACGACCGCGCGCTGCTCGATCTCGACGCCGACGACGGCCATCGGTGGCGCTTACCTGACGGGGGCGACGACGACGTCGGTCGGGCGCCCGGCGAGGAAATTCTCGACGTTCTCGACGGCGCGCAGGAGCCCGTCGCGGATCACCTCGGGCGTCTGGCCCGCGTTGTGGGGCGAGAGCACGACGTTCGGAAGCGCCAACAGCGGATCGCCGGGCTTGAGCGGCTCGTCGTGGAAGACGTCGAGGCCGGCGGCCGTCACCTTGCCGTGGGTGAGGGCGTCGAGGAGCGCGTCCCGCTCGACGAGCGCGCCGCGGCCCGTGTTGACCAGGATCGTCGTCCGCTTCATGAGGGCGAACTCGCGGCGTGAGAGGAACGCCCGCGTGTCGGGCGCCAGGCGCAGGTGCAGGCTCACGACGTCGGCGACCCGGAGGATCGCGTCCTTCGCCGCGGCCGTCCCGCCGCGGGCATTCCACGTCCGGACCTCCATGCCGAAGGCGCGGCCCAGCTCGGCGACGCGCATCCCGATCTTGCCGGTGCCGAACACGCCGAGCGTCTTGCCGAGGAGCTGCGTGAGCATCTCCCGCGGCCAGGCGCCCTCGCGCATCTCGCGGTCGATCCTCGGGATTTTCCGTGCCGCGGCGAGCATGAGCGCCAGGGTGTGCTCGGCGACGGCGAAGGCGTTCACCCCGGGCGTGTTGCACACGGTCACGCCACGGCGACCGGCGGCGTCGAGGTCGACGTTGTCCGTGCCGGTGCCCCAGATCGAGACGAGCTTGACGTGGCGGCAGGCGGCGAACACCGCGTCGGTGAAGCGCGCGTGGGCTCGGATGTTGACGATCGCGCGCGCGCCGTCGATGCGGCGGATCAGCTCGGCCTCGTCGTCGGCGCCGCGCGCGGTGTAGACGCGCGTCTCGCCGAGCTTCTTCAGCCGCTCGTGGGCCGGCGTGCCCTCGAAGACGCTGGGGAAGTCGTCGGGGACGACGACGAGCGGCTCGGCCGCGGGGGCCACGGTTAGGTCAGGTCGGCGAACGCGGCCTGCGCGGCGGCGACGCCCGCGCCGGGCTCGCACTTGTACCCGAGGTCGCGCAGCGCCAGCTCGAGCGCCGACAGCGTCGGCAGCACGTAGGGCGGGCTCGCCGTGACGCCCATGGTCCCGATGCGGAGCGTCGTCGTGCGCATCTTGTCGAGGCCCGTGCCGATCAGAATCCCGTACCGGTCGCGCATCTGCGCGACGACCGCGGCGGGCTCGATGCCCTTGGGGACCTTCAGACACGAGACGGTGTTCGACAGGATCGACGGGTCGGGGAACATCTCGACCCCCATCGCCGCGAGGCCGCGGCGGAGCGCCGTCGCGGCGACGTCGTGGCGGCGGAAGCGATGGGCCAGCCCCTCCTCGAGGATCAGCCGCACGGCCACGCTCATGGCCGCGGTGAGATGCGTCGGCATCGACACGGGCTGACGCCGGGGCGCGCCGTCCGGCACCTGGCCTCCGCGCGACATCGGGATCCACCACTCCTTCCAGCGCAGGAGGTCGTACGCCCAGCTCCGCGCCGGCTTGCTCCGATGCTCCATGACCTCCCACGCCCGGGGACTCACGGCGACGAGCGCCATGCCGAGGGGCGCGGCCAGGCACTTCTGCGAGCCGGTCATGTTGAGGTCCACGCCCCACTCGTCCGTGCGCACGTCGATCCCCGCGATCGAGGAGACCGTGTCCAGGAGGAAGAGCGCGCCGACCGAGCGCGCGATCTTCCCGACCTCCGCGGCCGGGTAGGTCGTGCCGGTCGACGTCTCGTTGTGGACCAGCGTGATCGCCTTCGGACGCGTACGCTCAGCCTCGCGCTGCAGGCGTGCCAGGTCGAGGCGCGCTCCCCACTCCACCGGGAACTCGGTCCAGTCGGCGCCGGTCCGGTTCATGATCTCGCGCATGAGTATGCCGAACTGACCCGCGCCGACCACGAGCACGCGGTCACCCGGCTCGATGACCGAGAGCGCTCCGGTCTCCAGCGCCGTCCGGCCCGAGCCCGGCATCATGATCACCTCGTTCTTCGTCTGGAAGACGTCGCGCAGAGCGAGCGTCTCGTACTGGATCGACGGCGGCTGGCTCATCGCCTGGATGACGGGGAAGGGAAGCTCGGTGGGGCCGGGAATCATGAGGACAGGACGCGTGTGGCACTGGGCCCAGTTGATCGTCAGGGACACGCTCGTCTCCTTTGTAGCGGGGGCCGTGAGGCCGGATCGCATCGTGGGTGGCCTGAGAGAGGCCCGACCCGGTTCCGTTGCTCCCAATCCTATCATCTGTCGCGGGGGCCGTGAGGCCGGATCGTATCGTGGGTGGCCTGAGAGAGGCCCGACCCGGCTCCGTTCCTCCTCCTATATGGGCGGGCGACGTCAGCCGTGGGCGAGGCGTTCGGGGCGGCGGTAGATGAAGTAGAGGTTCCTCGCGTAGACGAAGAGCCCGGCGGCTTGGCCGAGGATAAACACGGGGTCGAGCCGGTAGATCGCGTACGCCAGCAGCGTCATGCCGCCGCCCACCGAGAAGAACCAGAAAGGCCGGGGCACGACGCTCTTCTGCGCGCGCTCCGACGCGATCCACTGGACGAGGAAGCGCGCCGAGAAGAACGCCTGGCCGAGCAGACCGATGCCGAGCCACACGTGTTCCGTCGTCATCGTGACTACCCCCGGGGAAGCGGTGACGCTAGGACGCGCGCCCGAACATCGCGCGCAGGACGTTGTACGCCTTGCGGATCTCCTCGGGGCGCCGGCGGGCGGCGACGAGCGCGAAGATCTTCTCGGCCTCCTCGCTGGGCACCGTGGCGGCCTTGTCGCCGACGTCGGTGAGGTCGCGGAGCGGGACTTCGAGGGCCGTGGCAACGTGGTACAGGCTGTCGAGCGAGATCGACTTCTCGCCCCGCTCGACCTCGCCGATGAACTTTCCGCTCAAGTTGGAGCGCTCGCCCAGCCGCTCCTGGCTGAGCGCCCGCTGCTTCCTGAGGGCGCGCAGGCGCTGTCCCAGAAACTTCCTGACGTGCTTCACGGCGCGTTCGGTCATGGCGTACGAGTCCTCCTACACTAGTCATTTTGGGGGCGCTGCGCAACCCTGGTGTGAGCGCATTGGGAAATCCCTCAGGCAGATTCGGTCCCTCCCGTCATGATCGCCAGGACCAGGGCGCCCTCGCGGCTCCACACACGGTGGACGCAGCCCGGCGGGCGCCGCGCGTAGTTCCCCCGGGTGCACGTCCCGGTATCGTCCGACACGGCGCCCTCGAGCACGAAGATCTGCTCGTCGCCCGAGTGCCGGTGGCGCGGGATCGTCGCGCCGGGAGCGTAGCGCATCAGCACGGCTTTCCGGTCTCCCTCCTCCCACAGGACCTTCCAGTGCACGCCCGGGCGCCGCTCCTGCCACGGTCGGTCGTCGGCCGTGACGTACAGGCTCCGCTGCGGCTCGCTCACGGGACGTCCACCTCGATCGCGGTGCCATTGACGCGAACGGGATAGACGGCCACCGCGAGGTCGTCGTCCACGCGACACCGCCCCGTCGTGAGCTCGAAGTCGTAGCCGTGCCAGGGGCAGACGACCGTGTCTCCCTCGAGCCACCCCTCGGCGAGCGGACCCTCTTCGTGTGGGCAGACCGGGCTCGTGGCGAAGAACCGCCCGCCGCCCGCGTTGAAGACGGCGAGCGCAATCCCGTCGCGCTCGACGAGCGTGCCTTTCCCGACGGGGATGGTTCCGACCTCGGCGACCTTCACGAACGGCATCAGCGTCGCTCCTTCGACGCCGCGTCCAACGCGTTCTCGATGATCGAACGAAGCTCCTCGAGGGAGACCAGCCCCTCGACCCGCCGCCCGTTGACGAACAAGGTCGGCGTGGCGAAGACGCCGAGCGCCACGGCCTGGTCCACGTCCGCCTCGACGTCGGGACCGAACCGTCGCTCCTCCACGCACCGGGCGAAGGCCGCGCGGTCGAGACCGAGGGCGCTCGCGTAGGCGAGGAGGTCTTCGTGTCCGAAGGCCGGTTGCCCGGTGAAGAGACGGTCGTGGTACTCCCAGTACCGCCCCTGGGCCCCCGCGCAGCGCGCCGCCTCGTGCGCGGCCCGCGCGCCCGGATGGATCGCGAGGGGGCGGTCCTTGAAGATGAGGCGGACCCGCCCGCTGGAGTCCTGCAGCAGCTGCTCCAGCGACCGCTGGAGCCGACGGCAGAAGGGTCACTGATAGTCGGAGAACTCGACGATCGTGACCGGCGCGTCGGACGGGCCCTTCACCATGGCCGGCGTGACGGTCAGCGTGACCTGCGCCGCCGCGCCCATCGCCCAGGCGCCGACGAGCCCGAGCCCCGGGAGGACGCGTATCCAACTGTAGTACACTCGCCGCGCCCGGCGGGCCCGGCTCGTCACGGGCGTCACGCGGCGAGGATACGCTCGCGGGGAGGAACCATGCAAGAGCTCATGGACCTCGTGTTCGGCACGTACCCCTCCTGGTCACGCCTGGTCGTGCGGCTGGTCCTGGGCGTGATCTTCTTCGCGCACGGCGCGCAGAAGGTCTTCGGCTGGTTCGGTGGCCGGGGGCTGTCGCAGACCATCGCGGGCTTCCGCCAGATGAACATCCCGGCCGCGGCGACCGTGACGGCGGCGTGCATCGAGTGCTTCGGCGGGCTCGCCATGATCGTCGGGCTCCTGGCGCGCCCGGTGGCGCTCGCGCTCATCGCCGTCATGCTCGTGGCGATCAAGAAGGTGCACGCGCGGCACGGGTTCTTCCTGAACTGGTCGCTGGTACCTGCCCAGGGCCACGGCTACGAGTTCAACCTGGCGCTGATCGCGATGGCCCTGTCGATCGTGATCGGCGGCGCCGGCGTCCTGTCGATCGACGGGCTGATCGCGCCGTGGCCCTAGGCCCGGCGCCGCGCTAGGCCGCGCGCCCGCCCTCCTCGACGAGCGAGGTGATGACGTAGGTGCCGCTCTTCTCGTCCCGCTCGAGCGTCACGATCCGCTGCTTGGCCGCCTCTTCGAGGAGCTTGGAGAAGGTCGAGAAGCCGTAGTACGACTCGTTGAACGCGGGGTTCTTGCGGATCATCGTCTGCTTGACCATCGACCCCCAGAGGGTCTCCTTGTTCTCGCGCTGGAGCGCCTGAATGGCGTCGATGAGCTGCGTCATCGCCTCGGCCTTCTTCTCGGGCAGGCCCCGGAGCAGATTCGTCTTCTTCGTCTCGCGGATCAGGTCTTCGTAGAAGATGAACTCGTCGCAGTTGGCGACGAGCAGGTCGGACGAGGACGACTTCACGCCGAGGCCGATCACGTAGCGGTCGTTTTCGCGGAGCTTGGAGACGAGCGGGGAGAAATCCGAGTCGCCCGACACGAGCGCGAACGAGTCGATGTGCGTCTTTCCATAGGCCAGGTCGAGCGCGTCCACGACCATGCGGATGTCGGCCGAGTTCTTGCCACTGTACCGGCTCTGCGGGACGTCGATCAGCTCGATCGCCCACTCGTGGAACGGGCGCTTGTACTCGGTGAAGCGGTTCCAGTCCGCGTACGCGCGCCGGACGATGATCTTGCCCTTCTCCAGTAATCGCTCGAGCACCAGCTTGATCTCGAAGGCCTTGTACTGCGCCTCTTTGACTCCGCGGGCGATGTTCTCGAAATCGATGAACAGCGCCAGCTTGCGTTCTCCATTCATCCGGGATGTCCTTTCGTGCGCCGACCCCGCGCGTCCCTCTCCATTATATGTCTCCGTCCGCGGTCGCACGAAAAGGTTGTGGTGGCGGTGTATAGTGAAGCCTCGGGCATGCCCGACTCCTGGAGGTACGCATGACACACGCCGACCCCGCCCTCGCCGGGCGGATCCCCCCGGGCCAGACGCGCACGACGAAATGGCCCGTCCTCACCTACGGCCGCACGCCCCCCTTCGATCCGGCGCGCTGGACGTTCCGGTGCTTCGGACTCGTCGAGCGTGAGGTCGTGTGGACGTGGGAGGAGCTCCTCAGGCTCCCGCGCGTGACGCGCACCTCCGATGTCCACTGCGTCACGCGCTGGTCGCGGCTCGACAACCGATGGGAGGGCGTGGGGGTCCACGAGCTTCTCGCGCGGGTCACGATCCTGCCCGGCGCGAAGTTTGTGATGGTCCACGCCGACCCCGATTACACCACGAACCTCGCGCTCGAGGACCTCGCGGACGACGACGCGCTCCTGGCGCTCCGACACGACGGGCGTGACCTCGAGCCCGACCACGGCGGTCCGTGCCGCCTCGTGGTCCCGAAGCTCTATTTCTGGAAGAGCGCAAAGTGGGTGCGCGGCTTCGAGTTCCTGGACGTCGACCCGCCCGGCTTCTGGGAGCAGAACGGGTACCATATGCACGCCGATCCCTGGAAGGAGGAGCGGTACTCCGACCAAGAGACGCGCGCGATGCAGACGATGCGCGCGGAGGCCGCTCGCAAGCTGCGGGACCGGTGATCGCGCCGCCGTGCTTGCGGCGGCCGCCCACGTCCGGGCATGAGATGCGGATCCTGGTGGTCGAGGACGAGCGGAAGGTTGCGAGCTTCATCCGCCAGGGGCTCGAGGAGGAGGGCCACGCCGTCGAGACCGCCGCCGACGGCGCCGCGGCGCTCGACCTGGTCCTGGCGGGCCCTGCGTACGACCTCGTGGTGCTCGACCTCATGCTGCCCAAGCGCGACGGCTTCGGCGTGCTCAAGACCCTCCGCGACCGCGGCGTCGGCACGCCGGTGCTCGTGCTGACGGCCCGGGACAGCGTCGCCGACAAGGTGGCCGGCTTCGACCTCGGCGCCGACGACTACGTGACGAAGCCGTTCGCGTTCGAGGAGTTCCTGGCCCGGGTCCGCGCGCTGCTCCGCCGCGGGACCGGGCAGGGGACGGCGCCGCTCCGGCTCGACGACCTGACCCTCGACCCGGGGACGCGCACGGCGACGCGCGGCGGGCGGCGTCTCGACCTCACGTTGCGGGAGTACGCGCTCCTCGAGTACTTCCTGCGCAACGCCGGACGCGTGCTGACCCGGCCGATGATCGCCGAGCACGTGTGGGGTCTCGGCTTCGACTCCGAGAGCAACGTCATCGACGTGTACGTCGGTTATCTCAGGCGGAAGATCGACGCGTCGGGCGAGCCGCGCCTGCTCCACACGGTCCGGGGCGCCGGCTACGTGCTCCGCGCGGCCGAATGAGTCGGCGCGCGATGGAGCTCTCGATCCGCACCCGCCTGACGCTGTGGTACACCGCGATTCTCCTGTCGATCCTCGTCGTGATCAGCGGGCTCTCGTACTCGCTCCTGCGCTCCCGCCTCATGCAGGATCTCGACGCCTCCCTCCTGGCGGTGGGGCTGGTCGTCCGCGACACCGGCTGGTCGGGATCGGGCGCCGCCCTCGGCGTCGGACCCGAGTCGGCGCTCCGGGAGATCCTCGGGCCCGAGTTCTACGACAAGTTCTTCCAGCTCGTGGACCCCGAGGGCCGGCTCGGCGCGCGCTCGACCCACCTGCGCGAGGAGACGCTCCCGCTCTCCGCCCAGGCCCGAGAGAACGCCGCGCGCGGCGTGCGGACGTTCGAGACCGTGCGGCGCGCCGCGGGCGAGCCCGTGCGCCTGCTGACGCTGCCGATCACGCGCGACGGCCAGCTCGTTCAGCTCCTCCAGGTCGGCATCCCGCTCGAGCGGGCCGAGCGGACGCTCGGGCGCTATCTCGAGACGCTCCTGGTCCTGATCCCGCTCGGCCTGGCGCTCGCGGCCGCCGGGGGCGCGGTCATCGCGCGCACGGCGCTCCGCCCGGTGGACGCCATGTCCCGCACGGCACGCCGGATCAGCGGCGAGGATCTCGACGCGCGGCTTCCGCTGCGAGGAACGGGCGACGAGCTGGACCACCTGGCCGAGACGCTCAACGCGATGCTGGCGCGGCTCGCGGAGGCCTTCGCCCAGATGCGTCGCTTCACGGCCGACGCCGCGCACGAGCTGCGCACGCCGCTGACCGCGCTCAAGGGCACGATCGAGGTTGCGCTGCGCGGCGAGCGGTCCGGTGACGAGTACCGCCGCGTCCTCGCCTCGAGCCTCGAGGACGTCGAGCGCCTCGTCCGGCTCGCCGAGGACCTGCTGCTCCTCTCGCGCCTCTCGGTCCCGGCGCAGGTGCCGGGCGAGCGCATCGAGCTCGCGCCGCTGCTCGCCGAGGTCGCCGACGTCGCCGCGCGGGTCGCCGACGAGCGAGGCGTGACCTGCGTCGTCAAGGAGCGCGCGCCCGCGACGGTGACGGGCGACGCGATCGCACTGCGGCGCGCGGTGATGAAGCTCGTCGAGAACGCCGTGAAGTACACGCCGCGCGGCGGCCGCGTGGAGCTGGCGCTGCGCGTCACCGACGGGCGGGCCGAGGTCGCGGTGACCGACACCGGCATCGGGATGGATCCGGCGGACGTCGAGCGCATCTTCGAGCCCTTCGTCCGACTCGACGCGGCCCGCGCCCTCGACACGGGCGGCGCGGGGCTCGGACTGCCGATCGCGCGCTCCATCGTCGCCACGCACGGCGGCACGCTCGCCGCCGAGAGCGTGCCCGGCGCTGGCAGCACCTTCACGATCCGCCTGCCGCTCGCCTGAGCGCCGTCTCCTCCGACCGTCGCCGCGGCTGAGAAAGTTCTCATCCTGCTCTCACCGGCCTCTCACGTTCTTCCGCTACCCTCGGGTCCATGAGGCGATGGTCGACGTGCGGGTGACGGACGTGGCGATGCTCGGCGCGCTGCGGCGGTTAGGGCGCTCGCGCGTGGATCTCATCACGGGCGTCGTGATGCTCGGCTCAGTGGCCGTGACCGCGGGCGGCGCGATCGCGCTGGCCCGCGAGCTCCCGGCCTGGCGAGGCCGGCTGGCCGTGACGCGCGCCACGCGGCTGATCGACGATGGCGACTACACCGCCGCGATTCGCACGCTCCTCGGTGCCGTGGCGGCGACGCCGCGTGACGCCCGCGTGCACTACTACCTCGGCCTGGCGTACGCGCGGCTCGGGGTGCCGAGGGGCGCGTTGAACCAGCTGAGCGACGCTGTCCGGCTGGCCCCGGGCGATGCGCGGGTCCACGACGCGCTCGGCCAGGCCCTCAGGGCGGTGGGCGATCCGCGGGCGGCACGCCGCGAGTTCGAGGAGGCGGCGCGGCTCGACCCGGGCGAGGCGCGCTACCACGTGGACGTCGCCGGGCTCCTGCTCGACGCGGGAGCGCCGGCCGCGGCGGTGGCGCGGCTCGAGCAGGCGGTGCGCCTCAAGCCGCGCTCAGCGGAGATCCGTCTGCTCCTCGCGGCGGCGCTCCGCCGCGCCGGCGACGTGAACGGCATGGCCCGCGAATACACCGAGGTCCGGCGGCTGGCCCCGGCCGGCCCGCTGGGCGAGTTTGCCCGACAGGCACTCAACGAAAGGAACGTCCCATGACACGCTGGATCTCAGGAGCCACCGCGCTGGCGCTTGCTGTCGCGCTGGTGGCCGTGATTCCCCGGTTCGGTTTCACGAAGCCCGAGGCGCCGCTCTGGATCGACCGCCCGGTGACGAGCGGGACCTCGGCGCCCGCCGCGTCCCCCTGGGTCGAGCTGGCGCGGGCCCTCAAGCCCGCCGTGGTCAACATCAGCACCAAGCGCGTGGACGCGGGCAACCAGTTCTTCGACCAGTTCTTCGGCGGCCGGCCGCGACGCATGGTGCGGAGCCTCGGCTCGGGCTTCGTCATCAACCCCGCCGGCTTCATCGTCACCAACAACCACGTCGTGGACGGCGCGACCGAGATCAAGGTGACGCTCGCCGACGGCCGCGAGCTGCCCGGCCGGCTCCTCGGGCGCGATCCGAAGACCGACATCGCGCTCCTGAAGGTGGAAGCGACCGGGCTGCCGGTGATCCCGCTCGGGGACTCCGCGCGGCTCCAGGTCGGCGAGCCGGTGATGGCGATCGGCAATCCGTTCGGGCTCGAACAGACGGTGACCACCGGCATCGTCAGCGCGACCGGGCGCGTGATCGGCGAGGGGCCGTACGACGACTTCATCCAGACCGACGCGTCCATCAACCCGGGCAACAGCGGCGGCCCGCTCATCAACGCCCAGGGTCAGGCCGTGGGGATCAACGCCGCGATCTTCTCGCGATCGGGGGGCTCGGTCGGGATCGGCTTCGCGATCCCGACCAATCTCGCCAAGCCCGTCCTCACGCAGCTCGCGGCCGCCGGCCACGTCGTCCGCGGGTATCTCGGGGTGACGATCCAGCGGGTGACGGCCGACCTGGCGAAGAGCTTCGGTCTCCCGGGCGCCCACGGCGCGCTCGTCGCGTCGGTCGCCGAGGGCGGCCCGGCAAAAGCCGCGGGCCTCCGGCCCGGGGACGTCATCGTCGAGTACGACGGGAGGAGGCTCGAGCGCTCGGACGAGCTGCCCCGCCTGGTCGCCGAGACGCCGCTCGGCCGTGAGGTCCCGCTGACCGTGGCGCGCGACGGCAAGACGCTCACGCTCCGGGCCACGATCGCGAAGCTCGCCGAGCCTCAGGAGCAGCGAACCGCCCAGACCGCCGGGAGGTCCGCGCTCGGCCTTGCCGTGCAGACGGTCACCCCTCAACTCGCCGAGGAGCTCGGTCTGCCGGTGCGGGCCGGGGTCCTGGTGAGCGGCGTGGAGGACGGCAGTCCCGCGGCGGGCGCCGGCGTCCAGCCTGGCGACGTGATCACCGAGCTCGATCGGAAGCCAGTGAAGAGCGTGGACGACCTCGAGCGGGAGCTCGCGCGCGTCAGGTCCGGCGCCCCCGTCCTCTTCTTCGTGCACCGGAACGGCGGCGACCTCTACATCGCCGTGGAGTCCTGACCGAACGCAGAGTCGAGAACGCGTGGCCGCCAGCGCGCGGTCAGGGAGGGACACCGATGAGACACGTGGCGACCGGGGTGCTGGTCGAGGGCCCGCTCGAGCCCGGCGCCGGCCGGGCCGTGACCGCGACGCCCACGCCGCGCCGAGTCAGCGCCGCGCCGGGCAAGTGAGCGGCGCCATGTGGAACGGCGAGCTCGCGTCGGTGTGTCGCCGGCATCCCGACCTCGTGGCGGTCTACGAAGCGCCCGACGGCGGGCTGGCGCTCCTGCTCCGCCAGACGCTCGTGCCGCTCCACGAGGAGCGTGGGCGCTGGTTCAACGAGACCCGGCGCGCCGCCCGCGCGGCGGTGGCGAGCCTTCGAGCGGCGGGCGTCATCGAAGACGTATCCGTGCTCCAGTGGCGGCCGCTCCCGGACGTCGCCGAGGTCCTCACGGGCTGGCTCTGCTGCTACCTCGGTGACCCGGAACGCTTGGCGCAGCTGGCCGACATCGTCGGAGCGCGCCTGGCTGACCGTGAGCCGGCGACCGCGGCCCCGCATCGCGCCGGCAGGGCGGGGCGCGCCGCCGCCGGTGATCTCTCCCCGACGCTGCTCAACTGGTACCGCGACATGACGCCGTGCTGGCTGGCCGTCGAGCCTCAGGTGCGTCGGCGACTGATCCTCCGGACGCACGAGTGGATCGTCGAGGGCGTCCTCTTGCCGATGGCGCGGGGAGAGCAGCCGGAGCCGGCGGATCTCGGGCCAACCGGTCGGCTCGTTTGGCGGCTCGTTCGGGTCGTCCCGCCCGGCGAGCTGGACGTCTGGAAGGCGTGGATCAGGCTCACCGTCAACGATCTCCAGCGCGCGCTGGCCTGGCCCGCGAGCCGGCGCAGGGAGGCATGGGCGCGGTGGCTGTTCGCGATCCCCTACAGCATTCCGGTCACCGGGCGGCGGCCGAGGGACGTTGCGACGCGCTCCGCGGGCCGACACGGAGGAGCAGCGTAAGCCTCACGCGGACGACGGAGGGGGCCGCTCAACGCGCCGGCCGGCGGCTCAACGCGAGCGCCGCGCCGGTGAGCGTGGCGGCCGCTGCGCCGAGGAAGGTCGGCGCGAAGCCGACCGCCTCCACGCCGAAGCCGGCGCCGAGCGACCCGAGCCCGATGCCGAGCTCGAGGGCCGTATAGTAGGTGCCCATCGCTCGGCCGCGATTCGCGTCGTCCACTACGTCCACGCACCAGGCCAGCAGGGCGGTCGTGAGCGCGCCGAAGCCGGCGCCGTAGATGACACCGGCGGCCATGAGGCTCGACGCGTCGCTCGCGACCGCCAGAGCGGCGAGCGCGGCCGCCGCCAGCCCGAGACCTGCGGCCGCGACGGTGACGCGTCCGAAGCGGTCCGAGAGGTGCCCTGCGTAGTTGCGGACGGCGGTCACGACGAGCGCGAACACGAGGAAGAAGAGCCCTGGGTTCACGTCCTGCTGCCTGGCGTGGATCGGCAGGAACGTCACCAGGGCACCGTAGCCCAGCATCACCAGGAACAGGACCGCGGAGGGGACCAGGGCCTCGACGCTCACCAGCGCCCCCGGTGTGAAGGGGATCGTGGCGCGGCTCCGCGCCGGCTCGGGCAGGCGCTGGGTCAGGAGCAGCGCGACGACCGCGACGCACGCGGCGAGCTGGAAGAGTGGGACGAAGCCCAGTCGGTCGGCGACCGCGAGCCCGGCGATCGGTGCCAGGGCCATCGCGATGTTCGCGGCGGCGCCGAAGGTCCCCATCACGGCGCCACGCCGGGCGGGCGGGGCGAGGTCGGCGACGACCGCGCTCGCCGCCGTAGGGTAGAGCCCCATGCCGCAGCCGTGGAGCAGGCGCACGGCGAGGAGCCCGAGCGCGCCGGCCGCCAGGCTGTAGGCGAGCGAGGCCACGGCGAACACGAGCGCGCCCGCGAGCATCAGCGGGCGGCGCCCGTGACGATCGGCCGCCCAGCCCGCCCAGGGCCGCACCAGCATGGCCGCGAAGGCGAAGGCGCCCAGCACCCCGCCGATGGCGCGGTCGCCGACGCCGACGGCGCGAGCGTAGAGGGGCAGGACCGCCAGGAGCAGGAAAAAGGACAGGAAAAAGGCGAAGGCGCCGAACCACAACAGGCGCAGCGACGCGGTCAAGCGCCGAGGAACTCGGTGAGCAGCCGCTGGAACGCGGCGGGCTGTTCGCCCGGCACCGTGTGGCCCGCCCCTGGCACTTCGACGAGACGCGCGTGCGGATTCGTCGCGAGCATCCGCTTGGCGGTCTCCGGTGCGAGCACGTCGGACTCGGCGCCGCGCACGATGAGCGTCGGGCAGGCGATCGCGCTCCAGAGCGGCCAGAGGTCCACGGGATCGCGCCACTGTCCCGAGCGGACGGCGTCGCGGATCGCGCGATCGTACTTCCACACGAGCCCGCCGTTGGCCGGGCGCGTCCCGTGGGTGACCCGGTGGCGGAGCATCGTCTCGGTGTAGCGGGGATTCGCCGCCCGCGCCCACGCGACGGCCGCCGCGAAGTCGTCGAAGCGCTCGGGCGTGTGCGCCATCAGCGTGCCGACCCGCAGGCGCCCGGCCGGCGCGATGTCCGGGCCGATGTCCACGACCACCAGGCTGTCCACGCGTCCGGGGTGGGCGCCGGCGAAGGCGATGGCCACGCGCCCGCCCATCGAGAGCCCGACGAGGGAGAAGTGCCCGAGCTCGACCGCGTCGATGAGGGCCGCCAGGTCACCGGCCATCGTCGTCACGGTGTAGTCGCCGTCGGGCGCCGGGTCCGAGTCGCCGTGGCCGCGGGCGTCGAGTGCCAGGACGCGGTAGCGGGCGGCGAGCGCGCGCGCCTCGTCGTCCCAGGCGCGGGCGTGGCCCGTGATCCCGTGGAGGAGCACGACCGCGGGGGCGGTGGGGGCGCCCCAGTCCAGGAAATGAAACCGCTGACCATGCAGCACGAGCGATCGATCGTGGTGGATACCGAATTGTAGCAGGAAACCTGCTACGATCCGCGTCATGGCGCACGCGCCCCGGCCGACCGCCGCCGCCCGCTCACGCCCGCGGCTCCTCACGACGCTCGGGCTAACGGCGGCGTTCCTCGTCGTCGAGGTGCTGGGCGCGCTCTTCACGGGAAGCCTCGCGCTCCTGGCGGACGCGGGCCACATGCTCACCGACGTCGGCGGGCTCGCGCTGGCGCTCTTCGCCATCTGGATCGCCTCCCGCCCGCCGACGCCCGCCAAGACCTACGGCTACTACCGCGCCGAGATCCTCGCGGCGCTCGTGAACGCGCTCGTGCTGCTCGTCGTCGCCGGCGCGGTCCTCGTGGAGGCTTACCGGCGCCTCCGGGCGCCGCCGGACGTGCTCGGCGGGCCGATGCTCGCCGTCGCGGTGGTGGGGCTCGCCGCGAACCTCGGGTGCGCCTGGCTCCTGCACGCGGACGCGGCCACGAGCCTCAACGTCCGGGGCGCGTACCTGCACGTCCTCAGCGACGCCCTCGCCTCGGTCGGCGTCGTCGCGGCCGCGCTCGTCGTCGTGGCGACCGGCTGGACCCTCGCGGACCCGCTCGCGTCGGTTGCGATCGCGCTCATCATCGTGCCGCGCACCTGGGGGCTCCTCAAGCAGGCCGTCAACGTCCTGCTCGAGGGGACGCCGACGCACCTCGACCTCGCGGAGATCGAGGCCGCGATCGTGCGCGTGTCTGGCGTGCGGCGCGTGCACGACCTGCACGTGTGGACGCTGACGTCGGGGCGCGAGGCCATGAGCGCCCACGTGATCGTCACGGACGTCGGCGAGAGCGATCGGCTGCTCCGCCAGCTGCACGAGGTCCTCCACGCACGGTTCGGCATCGACCACACCACCATCCAGCTCGAGATGGAGCCGACCGTCGTCCTGCGCATCCAGGGATCCAATCCGGTATAGTTGGGGGCCGGAGGGACGCCATGGCGACATTCCCGCTGACCGAGCGAGCCATCGTGCTGAGGTCCGAAGACGACGTCGCGATCGCGAAGAAGGAGCTCGCCGCGGGCACGATTCTGGAAGATGGCGGCGCGCGCATCGAGGTGCGCCAGGACGTCAAGCCCGGCCACAAGGTCGCGCGGCGACGGGTGCTGACGGGCGCCCCCCTGCGCCGCTACGGCCAGGTCATCGGCTTTGCCACGCAGAACATCGAGGCGGGCGACCACGTCCATACGCACAACCTCGGCATCGGCGAGCTCCAGCGCGAGTACGAGTTCTGCACCGACGTGCACCCCGTCCAGTACCACCCACGCGAGGCGATGCGCACCTTCGACGGGTTCAAGCGGGAGGACGGCCGCGTCGGGACGCGGAACTACGTCGCGATCATCTCCGGCGTGAACTGCTCGGCGAGCGTGAGCGAGTTTGTGAAGGGACGGTTCGGCGACGTCCAGCGCGACTACCCGAACGTGGACGGCGTGATCGCGGTCACGCACAAGTCGGGCTGCGGGACGAAGCTCTTCGGCGAGGACCACCTGGCGCTCCAGCGCGTGCTCGCCGGCTACGCCAAGCACCCGAACGTCGCCGCCTACATCCTCATCGGGCTCGGGTGCGAGGTGAACCAGGCGGCCGTGATGGTCGAGCGGCAGCGGATGGCGGCGCCGGGCTACCCCGAGCGCAAACCCTTCATCGTCAACATCCAGGAGGCGGGCGGCGTCCGGAAGACGGTCGAGCGCGCCGCCGCCGAGGTCGCGAAGCTCCTGCCGTGGGCCGACGAGGCCCGACGGACGCGGCAGCCGGTCTCCGAGCTCGTGCTCGCGACGAACTGCGGCGGGTCCGACGGCAACTCCGGCATCACCGCGAACCCGGCGCTCGGCTGGGCCGTGGACGAGCTGGTCCGCTACGGCGGCACCGGCGTCCTCGCCGAGACACCCGAGATCTACGGCGCCGAGCACCTGCTGATCCGGCGCGCGATCAACGAGGGGGTCGCCAAGAAGCTCATCGACCGCTACAAATGGTGGGAGTGGTACTGCCGCGGCCTCGAGGCCATGGACAACAATCCCGCCCCCGGCAACAAGGCGGGCGGCATCACCACCGTTTTCGAGAAATCCCTGGGCGGCGTGACCAAGGGCGGGACGACGCCCATGATGGACGTCTTTCTCTACGGCGAGCCCATCACGACCCGCGGCTTCGTGTTCATGGACACGCCCGGCCACGATCCGGTCTCGATCACCGGTCTCGTCGCGGGAGGGTGCAACATCATCTGCTTCACCACCGGGCGCGGGTCGGTCTTCGGCTGCAAGCCGGTGCCGTCCATCAAGCTCGCGACGAACTCCCTCGTGTACCGCCACATGGAAGACGACATGGACATCAACTGCGGCGTGATCCTCGAAGGCACGCCGCTCCCGGTCGTCGGGCGGCAGATCTTCGAGGAGGTCCTCGCGGTGGCCTCCGGCAAGAGGAGCAAGAGCGAGCTCTCCGGCGTCGGCGAGGAGGAGTTCGCGCCCTGGATCATCGGCCCCGTGATGTGAGCGAGGGCGAGCGACGAGGCGCCGAGCTCGCGGGCCGGGAGCTCCTTCACGGGGATCGGCGCTGGCGGGGGTGTCTCTGAGGCGGGGGGCAGCGGCGGCCAGCCCGCGGAACATGCGCAATCAACGGCGCGGGTGCCGCGAGAACGGTCCGAGTCACCGATCACGAATGGCCCGACGGGCCTCGTGAGGCGTCACAAGGTTCGCTCAGCAGCACGCGAGGGGAGCGAACATGCGTCATATCGTAAATCCCCGTGAAAAGACCACTCGGATGAGAGGCGCCAGGATCACGCGCACAGAATCGACACAGGTGGGATCGGGGAACTCCATGAAAGAGAGCTTCACGTTCGCATGTTTGGCCGTGCTCATTCCGTTCGCGTCCGCGTATGCGGATCAGGGTGGTTTCACGAACTCGGGCGGCTCGTTGTCGGCAGGAAGCAGCGTCGCGAACCCGCCGGGCACGCTGACGATCGCCGGCGGCACTCTGACGTTCCAATCCACCGACGGGACGACAGCGATTGCCGCCACCTTTTCGGAGAGTTCGACTGTGAAGAGGTGCTCGGGCGGCGGCCGAGGCCGCCCCGTGACCTGCAGCTCTACCTTCACGGGGACCTTCAGCGGCACGCTGACGGTGAACGGAGCGGTGCAAGCGATCAACGGTTCAACTTCCCAGGTCTACGGAACCAACGGGGTCGTTGTCACGGGCACGACCGGCTACAATTCCGCGTACACGCCGTTCTATTTCTCGAACACCGGCCAGATTCTCAGGTCCGATGACTTGAACGGCACCAATCTGATCTCGTACGGAACACAGGGCAGCGATGTTGGGCAGTTTTACGGGGCCTACGGGATCGCGGTGGATTCCGCCGGCAGAATCTACGTGGCCGATACGTACAACGCGCGCATCGTCCGTATCGATGATATGAACGGCACCAACTGGACCAGCCTCGGCACCTATGGCTCGGACGTCGGACAATTCAACAATCCCTCGGGCATCAGCATCGATCCGGCCGGCAAGATTTACGTGATGGACACGGGCAATAACCAGCTGGTCCGAATGGACGACATGAACGGCACGAACTGGACCACGTTGAGCGGGATCGGATCCGGTGACGGCCAGTTTGCGCAATACGTCGCGCCCGTCGCGTTCGACGCGAGCGGACGGATTTACATCGCGGATACCGGGAACAGACGGATCGTGCGTATGGACGATACGAGCGGCACCAACTGGACTACGTTGACACAGTCCCCGGTCATTGGCATGTACATCTTTTCCTTCGGATCTCCCATTGGAGTTGCGGTGGACGCGGCCGGCAGGATCTATGTCGCCGACGCCTATCAGCCCAAGGTGATTCGCGTCGACGATATGACGGGCAGCAATTGGACGTCCAGAAGTCTCGGTTCCGGCGCTAACCCTCACAGCATTGCCGTCGACTCGAGTGGAATGGTTCTTGTTGGGGGAGGCGGCGCACAAATTGTGGACAACATGGCGGGGGTTCTCACCTCATCCAGCACGTTGACTGCCTACTATGGCCCCTCCTACGTCTTTGGCGCGACTCCCGTTCCGCTGCCCACTCCGCGTCCTTCGGCGATCAGCTTTTCGCCTCCGACGTTGACATTCTCGCAGGACGTGGGAACCACCAGCGCCGCCCAGACCATCACCATCACCAACTTCGGGGGCAGCCCGCTGAACGGATTGGCTTTCTCCACGAGCGACGGTTTCTCGGAAACGAACGACTGTCCGGCGGCTCTGTTGGCGGCATCCAACTGCACGGTGTCCGTCACGTTCACGCCGGAGGCCGCTGGTTCGGTAACAGGGGCGCTGAACGTGAGCGACGACTCCGGAAACTTGGGTTCCACACAAGTGGTCCCGCTCAACGGCACGGGAACCATATCGGCCGCCCCCCCCACCCCATAAGATCGTCCACGAGCAAGGACGTCAGCGGTCGCCCTGAATTTTCGTGGGGTGACCAGCGCTCCCACGACACCCAAAATCCAGATTTAGACATCCGTCTTGACCCGGCGAAGTATCGCGATATCGTGGTATCGCGATGACGCGACTGATCACGACCAACTTGCGCGCTCAGCTCTGAACGACGGTGACGACGAGGCCGATCGAGGCGAGGATGTTGCCGACGCGCACGCACTCGGCCTCGGGGCCGATCTTGACGACCGCCTTGCCGGTGTTGTGGACCTGCCAGGCGATCTCCCACCCCTCGGCCTCGCTGCAGGCGATCGCCTTCTGGAGCTGCTTCACCACCTGCTCGAAGGTGTGACACTCGCAGTTGTGCAGGATCGTCATCCACGGCGGGGCGACCGCCTCGTCGACGACGTCCTCGGTCTCGGGCTTCGGGACGACTTGCTCCACCATGCCGCCGCCACCCCGGACTAGTTTACCCCTTGACCTCTTTGAGGAGCTCCCGCGCGATCAGGAACTTCATGATCTCGTCCGAGCCCGCGCCGATCCGCATGAGGCGCGCGTTGCGGAAGATCGCCTGCACCGGGAAGTCGGTCGTGTAGCCGATCCCGCCCAGGACCTGCATCGCGTGGTCCACGACCTTCCAGACGGCCTCGGCGGTGAAGAGCTTGGTCACCGCGCTCTCGCGCTGGGCCGGCACGCCCGCGTCGATCATCTTCGCCGTCCGATAGATCAGCTGCCGCGCGGCGTCGAGGCACGTGTACATCTCGGCGAGCTTGAAGGAGACGCCCTCGAAGGTCGCGATCGGCTGCTTGAACTGGACGCGCTTGGTCGAGTATTCCGCGGCGATCTCGAGCGCGCGGCGCGCGCTGCCGAGCGACGCCATGCAGTAGGTGACGCGCTCGGTGTCGAGCTCGTCCATGAGGACGTGGTAGCCGCCGTGGAGCGGCCCGAGCAGGTTCTCCCGGGGGAGGTCCACGTCGTCGAACTCGATCAAGGCGTTGTCCATCCAGTCGGCCATGATGACCTCGTCGAGCTGCCGCCGGATCGTCACGCCAGGATGGTCCATGGGCACGATGAACGTGGACATCCCCTTGTGCGGGTGCGTCCCCGTGTCGGTGACCGCGAAGAGCGTCACGTAGTCGGCGAGGCCGCCGCCCGTGATGAACCGCTTCTGGCCGTTGATGACCCAGCGGTCGCCCCGGAGGGCGGCCCGCGTCTGCATCCGCGACGTGTCGCTGCCGATCTGGGGCTCGGTGATCGCGATCGCGGCGAGCTCCTCGCCCCTGAGGCGCGGCGGGATGTGCCGGCGCTTCTGCGCTTCGGTCCCGTAGCGGAGGATCGAGATGGTCCCGAGCGTGAGGGAGACCGACCGGATCGTGTCGGCGGGGTGGCCCGCGGCCGCGAGCTCCTCGTCGATGAGGCATTCGGCGACGACGCCCCGGCCGTTGCCGCCGTACGCCTCGGGGAAGAGCGCGCCGGTCAGCCCGGCTTCGCCGATGCGCCCGAGATAGGCGCGCGCCATCTCGCGCAGCAGGCGGCGCCGCTCGGGCCCCGGCGCGTGCTGGGCCTTGATCTCCTTCACCCGGCGGTGCGCCTCGGCGGACGTCGGCAGGATCTCCTGCTGGGCGAAGGCCCGCGCCGCGTGCATGAGCCGCTGCTCCTCCGGCGTGTAGAGGAACGTCTGGCCGCTCGAGACGGACCAGCCGCCGGGCATGGTCAGGTCGGGGAGGCCGATGGCACGGAACAGCTCGGGGTCGAAGCTCACTGGGCTACCCTCCCTGCGTCATTCGAGCGGGGACCGCGAGCCTGGGGCGGGCGTAGAACGGTACGCTCGAACGCCCGCTCGCCGAGGGTCCGGTGGTTCTTCTTGGGCACGAGCGCCGTGCGCCGGAAGGTCATGACGCGCTCGCCGCGCTGGTTCTTGACGCGCGTCTCCACGGTGACCGTCCCACGGTCGCCGCGCTTCGACTCGCGCGTGTCGAGCACGGTCGACTCGGCGTAGAGCGTGTCGCCGATGAACACCGGCGCGTCGTGGGTGATCTTCTCGATCTCGAGGTTGGCGATGGCGCGTCCCGACACGTCCGCCACGGTCATCCCGATGCCGATCGAGAAGACGAGCGGCCCCAGGACCAGCCGCTGCTTGTGCTGGGTGTGCTTCTCGGCGTAGTTCGCGTCCGAGTGGATCGGGTGCTGATTCATCGTCAGGAGGGCGAACCAGGTGCAGTCCGCCTCGCTGATCGTTCGCCCCGGCCAGTGGCGGAAGACCTCGCCGACCGTGAACTCCTCGAGATAGCGTCCGTAGGCCATCGGGCCGCTCAGCGAAGATGGGCCGCGAGCAGGAGGACGACGAGGCCGCCCGCGCCGAGCCCGCTCCGGATCCAGTGCAAGCGGCCCCAGCGACGGAGGAGCGCGCCCGCGTCTCGATCGTCGAGCGGGGCGCTCGCCAGGAGCCGGCGGGTGGTCGGCATGACCACGAGAAGCGTGAACGGCACCGCGGCACCGACAACGACGCCGCCGAGCGCCCAGGCCCACGCAGACGTCACGAGCGCCGCGGCGAGCCCCGACGCGAAGGTGAGGCTCGCGAACGCGGCCTGCCACGGCGCGGCGCGCCTGTAGCTCGAGCGGAACGCGATCCGCGCGGCCGCCGGCCCGGTCTCCATCCGTGCCGGGTGCTCCACGAGGGAGACGTAGAGCGCCCAGGCGGCGAAGAGCGCGGCGCCGGCGATCGCGAGGGTCTCGAAGGCTATGGCCATGCGGGATCGGCCACCGCAGGGCGGCGTGACGCGCGGACGAGCTCGGCGGCGAGCGCGCGGCGCTCGGCGTCGTTGCCCGTCGGCGTCACCAGGAGGTGCGCGGCGTCGCGGTAGTAGCGCTCGACCGGGAACTCCGCCGTGTAGCCGTAGCCACCGTGGATCCGCATGGACTCGAGCGTGACGTCGTAGGCCGTGTCGGAGGCGTAGATTTTCGCCATCCTGAGGCGGTCCGCGTCGAGCCCGTGCTCGGCGGCCGCCTCGGCGAGGAGGCGCGCGGCGGTGATCCGCGTCGCCATGTCGGCGAGTTTGAGCTGGATCGCCTGGTGCTGGGCGATCGGCTTGCCGAACGCGGTGCGCTGCTGCGAGTAACGGAGCGCCGCCTCGAAGGCCGCCTGGGCCACGCCGACGGCGGTGGCGGCGGCGCCGAGGCGCGCGAGGGCGAGGGCGGCGGCGATCGGCTCGTCGCCGCGCCCGGGGGAGCCGAGGACGTCGCGCGCGGCGAGCCGGGCACAGGCGAAGGCGACCGCGCACGGGTCCACGCCGCGAAGCCCGAGCGTGGCGACGGGCTCGCCGAGCCGGACGCCTGGTGTGTCGCGGCCGACGAGGAGCGTGACGGAGCCCGACTCCGCGCGCGCCTCGACGAGGAACCCCGCCACCCGCGTCGCGTTGTCCGTGGGCGGTGCGGCGCCCTCGAGGCGCCAGCCGTCGCCGTCGCGGGCCGCCGCGACCGTCCCGCCGCGTTCCCACGTCCACAGCGCGGCGCCGCTTGCCATCGGCGCCAGGATCCGGTGCTTCTGCTCGTCGGTGCCGAACCGCGCGAGCGCGTGCGCGACCGCCGCGTGCCGGGCGACGACGGTGGCGAGCGCGGCCGAGCCGCGCGCGAGCTCCTCGACGAGCATCGCGTAGGTCCGGACGTCGAGCCCGAGACCTCCCCAGTCCTGCGGGATCACCGCGCCCAGCACGCCGAGGTCGGCGAGCGCCCCGACGAGCTCTGCGGGGTAGGCCCCCGCGCGATCCAGCTCCTGGCACACGGGGGCCACGTCCTTGTCGACGACCTGGCGGACGGCGAGCACCATCTGGCGGCGCTCGAGGGCCTCGCCCTCGCGCGAGGTCAGGGCGCCCAGGCGCTCGCCGTAGCGCTCCGCGAGCTGTCGCGCGATGAGGGTCCGCTGGATCTCGTTCGTGCCCTCGCCGATGAGCATGAGCGGTGTGTCGCGGTAGTGGCGCTCGACGGCGCGATCGGCCCGCGTGCCGGCCGGACCGTGCAGCGAGAGCGCCGTCACGGCCAGCTCCTGCGCCGTCTCCGAGGCGAAGAGCTTCGCCATGCCCGCCTCGAGGTCGCAACGCTCGGCGCGGTCCTTCATCGCCGCCGCCCAGTAGGTGAGGAGACGCGCGGCGTCGAGCCGGGTCGCCATGTCCGCGAGCGCGGGCGGCGGCTCGGCAGGCGCTCCCGCCAGGTGCGCGAGCGTGTCGTCGTACGCCGCCTGGGCCACGCCGACGGCGCGGGCGGCGATGTTGATCCGGCCCGTCTCGAGACCGCTCATCACGTGCTTGAAGCCGTGCCCCTCGACACCCCCGACGAGATTCGCCGCCGGCACCAGACAGTCCTCGAAGAGGAGCTCGGCCGTGTCCACGCCCTTGTAGCCGAGCTTCGCGAGGGACTTGACGACTCTGAGGCCGGGGTGACCCTTCTCGACGACGAAGCACGACATGCCGCGATGGCGCGGCTCGGCCGTCGGGTCGGTCAGCGCGAGGAGGGCGAACGTGTTGCCCTCGCGGCCGTTGGTCACGAACATCTTCGTCCCCGAAATGACGTACTGGCTTCCGGACCGGCGCGCCACGGTCCGGATGGCCTGCACATCCGAGCCCGCGTGCGGCTCGGTGAGGCACAGGCCGCCGCGCGCCTCGCCGCGCGCGAAGCGGGGGAGGAAGCGCCGGCGCTGCTCCTCGGTGCCGTGGTGGAGGACGATGAGCGCGGCCATCGTGTGGCTGTTGATCACGCCGGCGAGCGACATGAAGCCGCGGCACAGCGTCTCGACGACCCGGGCGTACGTCGTGACGTCGAGCCCGAGCCCGCCGTAGGCCGTGGGCACGAGGGCGCCGAAGAGACCGAGGTCGCGCATGCGCGCGACGAGCTCGTGGGGGTAGCGGTCGGCGTGCTCGAGCGCCGCGGCGCTCGGGCGCACCTCGCGCTCGACGAAGTCGCGGACTCGGCCGATCAGCGGATGAACCACACTGACCCGATAGTACAACACGACCGGCTAGGCGTAGTCGTCGAGCACAACGACGCCGATACCTTCCCCCTTGAGGCGTCGCAGACGAGCGTCGTTGGTGACGAACGCGTCGGCCTTCTCGCTCAGCGCCGTGGCTGTCAGGAGCGCGTCTGGCGTTCGGACGCCGTAGGCGGCCCTGAGACGCGCCGCCTCCCGCGCGATCCGGTAGTCGGGCGGAATCAGCCTGGTGTTGGGAAGAGAGAGGATGAACCGCTCGAGTACCGCCAAACGGTCGCGCCGCCCCTCCATGAAGGGCTGGACCAGCAACTCCGTCACCGAGAGCGTGGACAGCACCGCGAGCGGGGAGCCTTCCGCGATCGCGGCGAACACGGCCTCGGTCAGCTCGGCGTAGGGCTCCACGTCTTCGAGGTGATAGATGAGGATGGAGCTGTCGAGCGCCACTTTGCGGAGCCGTTTGAGCTCGCCGAGGAAGCGCGCTCGCTTTACGGCCACGACCTGCGCTGCCTCTCGACATAGCGCTCGACCGCCCGCCGGGTCTTGCCCCACGTGCCCTTCAGCGAGCCCCGGGTGATTCGCGCGTACACCCGCGGCCGGGTCAGGATGACCCGTCCGTCCTCGAGCCGCGCGAGCAGGTCGTCCCCCTCCTTCACGCCCAGCGCGTCCCGCATCTCCTTCGGGATCACGAGCTGCCCCTTTCGACTCACTCTTACCGATCGGCTTAAGGTCATACGATTCCCTCCAACGTAAGACAATACCAGATTGCGTAAGGCGACGGAATGGAGGCGGCCTCGCCGTCGAAGACGCTTTCGGGAGCCGGGCCAGCGCGGCTACACTGTGGCTGGGATGTCCCTCGACGACCTCGTCCTGCGCCTCCAGCGGTGGCTCGACCGGCTCGTGCGGCGGCTCTACCGCGGCCGGGCACCCGAGGCGACGCGACGCCGTGTGCTGATCGTCCAGATCGACGGCCTCTCGCGCTCCGTGCTCACGCAGGCGCTCACGGACGGCACGGCACCCTTCCTCGCGCGGCTCGTCCGGCAGCGGGGCTGGCGGCTCACGCCGATGAGCGTCGGTCTGCCCACCTCCACGCCGGCCTTCCAGATGTCGGCCATGTACGGCGTGCGGCCGGACATCCCCGGCTTCCACTACCACGACAAGCGCCGCCACGCCGACGTGTACTTCCCGCGCGGGCAGGACGCCCTGCGGGTCGAGGTGGCGCAGGCGCAGGGCCGCCGCGGCATCCTCGCCGACGGCAGCGCCTACGGCTGCGTCTTCACGGGCGGCGCCACGAGCAACCTCCTGACGTTCGCGATGATGCGGCGGCCGAGCGGCGCGGGCCTGCTCTGCCTCGTCTCGCAGCTCGTCGTCGTCGGCTGGGTCCTCGTGAAGTGCTGCGTGCTCTCCGGGATCGAGCTCGCCCGCGCCCTCCTCCGCTTCGTCGCCGACCCCCTCGGGGAGAGCGCGCGGGGATGGCGCTGGCTCGCCATCAAGGTCGGGATCTCGGTGTGGCTCCGCGAGCTGTTCACGCTGGCCGCCGCGCGCGACCTGTACGCGGGCGTGCCGGCGGTCTACGTGAACTACCTCGACTACGACGTGTTCGCGCACGCCTACGGCCCGCGTCACCGACGCGCGCGCCGCGCCCTCCGTCGCATCGACCGCTCGATCCACCGGCTCTGGCGCGTGCTGCGGCGCGTCCCGGAGCACCGCTACGACCTCTACGTCCTCTCCGACCACGGCCAGGCGCAGTGCACGCCGTACGCGCGCCTCTCCGGCGGGAAGCCCATCGAGCAGACCCTCTTCGACGACTTCCTCGATCCGCTCGCGGCGCACGCGGAGCCGGCGCCCGCCGGTCGCGCGCGGCGCGTCGTGCACGGGCTCGCCGCGTATCGGACGCACCGCGCGCCGGGGTTCTTCCAGCGATTCGTGAACTACCTCGAGCGTGACTTCCCCCGGGTGCTCGGCGGGACGCGTGGGGTCCGCGAGCACGGAGGGATCCGCGTCGTGTCGGCCGGGCCGAACGCCTTCGTGTACTTCTTGGAGGTGGAAGGACCGGTGAGGATCGAGTGGATCGAGGAGCGTTTCCCGGGGCTCACGGAGGAGCTCTCGCGGAGCCGCGGGATCGGATTCGTGCTGGCTCGCGCGGACGACGGGCCCGTCTGCGCCTGGCGCGGCAAGCGCTATCGTCTCCACGAGCTCGGCGCCGGGCCGTTCGCCGGACGCGACGACCTGCCGCGGGTCCTCGAGGGCCTCCGCGACCTGATGGCGATGGAGAGCGCGGGTGATCTCGTCGTCTACGGGATCGATGCGCCCGAGGGCGACGTGTCGTTCGTGGACGAGGTCGGCGCCCACGCCGGGACGTCGTACGACGAGCTGCACACGTTCGTCATCCACCCACCGACCGTGACGCTCCCGTCGGCGATCGCCCATCCGGTCGAGCTGTACGCGCACTTCCGGCACGCCCGCGAGGCGGCATGATCCCCCTCACGGTCGTGAGCTACAACATCCACCGGGGCGTCGGCCTCGACCGCCGCCTGGACCTCGACCGGATCGCCGACGTGATCGCAGAGACGGCGCCCGACGTGGTCGGGCTCCAGGAAGTGATCCGCGAGGCGGGCGGGAAAACCGGCGACCAAGGGGCGTACCTCGCGCTGAAGCTCGGCATGGCGCTCGTCATGGGCGTGACGCGCGCGCACGGCTCGGGGACCTACGGCAACGCCGTGCTCACGCGCGTGCCCGTCCTCGGCTCGGAGCGCCGCGACCTGTCGCGGGGCGCGCGCGAGCCCCGCGGGGCCTTGCGGGTGGACCTCGACGTCAAGGGGACGCCGCTCCATGTCTTCAACTGCCACCTGGGGTTGGCACTCTCCGAGCGGCGCGCACAGCTCGAGCTGCTCGGCCGGTTCATCCGCGACTCCGCACGGCTCATCGGGCCGCGCGTGCTCCTCGGCGACTTCAACGAGTGGCACCGTGGCCCGATCACGCGCGGCCTCCGGCGCGAGTTCTCGTCGCCGATGCGCCGGATGCGGCGCACGCATCCGGCGATGTTCCCGCTGTTCGCCCTCGACCGGATCTACTGGGACGTGGAGCTCCAGGGTCAGGAGTTCCATGTCCACCGGAGCCGCCTCGCGCGGGTGGCCTCGGACCACCTGCCGGTGGTCGGCCGGCTCGTCGTGCGTCACCGGCCGCCGCGCGCCGTCCCGTACGTCGAGGGCGACGCGCTGCCGCCCGCGGAGTAGCCGCGCCCGGCTAGTTGAAGTGCGCCTGCACGATGACCTTCGGGTACTCGGGCGGCTTCCCTCGCAGGTCCACTTCGCGGAGTGTTCGGTCCGGCGCCTCGAGCACGATGTTGCCGTTCGAGTAGGCGACGAACCTGCCCCAGGCCTTGGGGATCGTGTGCTCGTACTTGGCCTGGGCGGTCTCGGCCGCGGCACGCGGCAGCGCGAGCGGCTCTCGCACGAGGGCGAGCCACGGGTTCAGCGCGATCGCGACCAGCGCGATCGCAATCACGGTGAGCACGACCCGAACGTACCGGTCGAGTGTCATGACGACCTCCTCTCCTTTGATTGGGGGGGCGGCCCCCCATACCCCCCATCTGCGCATCGATCGAGCCTGGGGCTCGATCGCGACTGCCCCCGACACCTACATCCGCCCGGCGAGCTCGAGCGCGGCGAGCAAGAGCGTGTTGGCGCCGTACTCGATGTCGTCCATGGGCGTGAATTCCTCCTCGCAGTGGCTACGCCCGCCGCGCGACGGGACGAAGATCATGCCGGTCGGGCCGATCGCCGCCATGTACTGAGCGTCGTGGCCGGCGCCCGAGAGGATGCGGCGGGAGCGCGCGCCGCTCGCCCTCGCCGCCCGGTCGACGGCGGCGACGACCTCGGCGGCGAACGGCGTGAAGGGCACGCGCCAGTAGTGCTCGAGCTCGTAGCGGACGCCCTCGCGCGCGCACGCGTCGCGGACGACGCGGTCCACGAGCGGCAGGGCCCGGTCGAGCGTCTCGGTTCGCGGGTCGCGCAGGTCGATCGAGAGCGTGGCCGCGCCGGGGATCGCGTTCACGATGTTCGGGCGCACCGTGAGGTGGCCGACGGTGGCCACGAGGTTCCCTCCGATCTCGCGGGCGATGCCGCGCACGCCCGCGATCACCTCCGCCGCGGCGACGAGGGCGTCGTGGCGGATGCGCATCGGCGTGGGGCCGGCGTGGTCCTGGACGCCGTGGAGCGAGAGCCGTGACCACGAGATCGCGACGATCCCCTCCACGACGCCGACCGCGAGCCCCTCCTCCTCGAGGATCGGACCCTGCTCGATGTGGAGCTCGAGGTAGGCGCGGAAGGGTCGCGCGACGCAGGGCTCCGAGCCGAGATAGCCGATGCGCTCCAGCGCGTCCACGAGACGGACCCCGTCCGTGTCGCGCGCGCCGTAGGCGTCCTCGAGCGCGATCTTCCCGGCCATCACCCCGCTGGCGATCATGGCCGGCTGAAAGCGCGCCCCCTCTTCGTTGGTGAAGATGACGAGCGCGACGGGATGGCGGGTGCGGATCCGCTGGTCGTTCAGCGTGCGGATCGTCTCGAGGCCGCAGAGGACGCCGAGCTGGCCGTCGTACTTGCCGCCGGTCGGCACGGAGTCCACGTGTGAGCCCATCAGGACGGGCGGCAGCGGCTCGGCCCCCGGGCGCTCGCCGAAGATGTTGCCCATCTGGTCCACCGTCACGCGGAGGCCCGCCTCGCGCATGCGCGCGACGATCCAGTCACGCCCGCGCTTGTCCTCGTCCGTCAAGGCGAGCCGGGTGAGGCCGCCCCGCGGCGTCTCGCCGATCCTGCCCAGGTCGTCGATGGACCGCTCGAGTCGCTTCCGGTCGATGCCCATACGCCCTCCTGCCGTCCTAGAGTCCGAGATACGCGCGCTTCAGCCGCTCGTCGCCGAGCAGCTCGCGCGCCCGCCCCTCCAGCACGAGCTTCCCGCTCTCGAGCACGCACGCCCGGTGGGCGAGCGTGAGCGCCTGGCGGACGTTCTGCTCCACCAGCAGCACCGTGACGCCGTCCGCGTTGATGGCCCGCACCGTCTCGAAGATCCTCGCGACGAGCACGGGCGCCAGGCCGAGCGTCGGCTCGTCCAGCATGAGCACGCGCGGGCGCGCCATGAGCGCCCGGCCGATCGCGCACATCTGCTGCTCGCCGCCCGAGAGCGAGCCCGCGAGCTGCGTCCGCCGGTCGGCGAGGGCGGGGAAGAGCGAGTAGACGTACTCGAGCGTCGTCGCGCGCTCGGCCCGGGCGCGCGCCGTGTGTGCCCCGAGGAGCAGGTTCTCGACGACGCTCATGAAGGGGAACAGACGACGTCCCTCCGGCACCTGGACGATCCCCCGCTCGACCCTCCGATGCGCGGCGACCCCCGTCAGATCCTCGTCACCGAAGAGGACGCGCCCTCGCCGCGGTGCCACCAGGCCGGAGACGACGCGGAGGGTCGTGGACTTGCCCGCGGCGTTGGCGCCGACGAGCGCGACGATCTCGCCCGAGCCCACCTCGAGCGAAACGGCCGCGAGCGCCTGCAAATCACCGTAGAAGGCGTCGATCGCGTCAAGCCTGAGCAAGGACGAATTCGTCGCCGAGGTAGGCGTCGACGACGCGGCGATCCCGCGCGACTTGGGCCGGTGTGCCTTCCGCGATCGCCTCGCCGTGGTGGAGCACGACGAGGCGCTGGGCGAGGCGCATCATCGCCGCCATGACGTGCTCGATCACGATCAGTGTGAGGCCGTCGGCGTGCAGGAGCCGGATCAGCTCGATGATCCCCGTGAGCTCGGACGGGGTGAGGCCCGCCATCACCTCGTCGAGGAGGAGGAGGCGCGGTCGCGTGGCGAGCGCCCGCGCGACCTCGAGGCGCTTGCGGAGGCCGATCGGCAGCGCCCTGGCGCGCGCGTGGGCGTGCGGGGCGAGCCCGCACGTCTCGACGACGCGCTCGGCCTCGAGGCGCGCCGCGCTCACGCGCCGGAGCCTGGTCAGCGCGCCGATCATCACGTTGTCCACGACCGAGAGGTTGCCGAAGGGCTTCACGAGCTGGAACGTCCGCGTGAGACCGAGGCGGCAGATCACGTGCGGAGGCCGGCCCCCCACGTCCCGGCCGTCGAACACGACGCGGCCGCCGTCGGGACGGTAGTAGCCAGCGATGACATTGAAGAGTGTCGTCTTGCCGGCGCCGTTCGGCCCGATGATACCGAGAAGGTCGCCCCGGCGGACGTCGAGACTCACGTCGCGCACCGCCGTGAGGCCCCCGAAGCGCTTCGTCACGCGCTCAAGCGTCAGCACGGGCCCTCCAGGCCCCCAGGCGACCGGCGACACCGGTCAAGCCCTCGGGGGCGAACCGCACGACGAGGATGAGGGCCGTGCCGTAGATGACGAGATAGATGCCGGCGAACCCGGTCTTCAGACCCGAGAAGGTCGCGCGCAGGTACGTCTCGAGCGACGTGATCAGGATCGAGCCGAGGAAGGGGCCCAGGGCGGTGCCCATCCCCCCGATGATCGTGTTCAGCGCGAACCTGATCGAGAGGTCGATCGAGAAGACATAGAAGGGGTCGACGAAGCCGACGTACTGCGCCCAGAACGTGCCGCCGACCGCCGTCATCGCGGCGCTGAGCGTCACCGCGCGGATCTTCAGTCGGCGGCTCGCGATGCCGAGCGCCTCGGCGGCGTCCTCGTCCTCGCGGACGCCGGCGAGCTGGTAGCCGATCCGCGAGGTCTCGAGCCAGACTTGCACGCCGTAGTAGGCCAGCGCGACGACGAGGGCCACGTAGACCCACGCGACGTGGCCGAGGCCGAGCGTCCAGAGGCCGGGGCGGAAGGGGACCGGGATCCCCTCCGAACCCGCCGTGAAGCCGCGCCAGCGGCTCGCGACGATCAGGAGCACCTGCGAGAACGCGATCGTGGAGAGCGCGAAGTAGGGGCCGCGGAGGCGATTCGAGAGGTAGCCGATCACCCCGCCGGCGGCGATCGAGAGGACCACCCCGAGGAGGAGCCCGAGCCAGGGGCTCTGATGGAAGCGCGCCGTCATCAGGGCCGCGGAGTAGGCGCCGATGCCGAAGAAGGCGGCGTGGCCGAGGGAGACCTGGCCGGCGTAGCCTCCCGCCACGTTCCAGGCGGCCGAGAGCGCTCCCCACATGAGGATCAGGATCAGGCTGTCGAGGACGAACGCGTCGCGCACGACCAGCGGCAGGAGGGCGGCGACGCCGAGGAGCGCGAGCGCGGCCCAGCGCCGGGGCGGCAGCGAGGCCATCACACCCCGAGCGTCTCGGCGCCGCGCTGGCCGAAGAGTCCGGCCGGGCGGAAGACGAGCACGGCGATGAACAGGACGAAGTAGAAGACCTCCTTCCACGCGACGCCGAAGACGTACGAGCCGAGGACTTCCACCGCCGCGACGATCAGGCTGCCCAGCATCGCCCCCACCATGTCGCCCAGGCCGCCGAGCACGACGACGACGTAGGCGAGGAGGACGAACTGGAGCCCGGCCGTGGGGTAGACCGCGTAGAGCGGCGACACCAGCACGCCCGCGGCGCCGACGCACGCGATGCCGATCGCGAACGTCAGGCGGTAGACCCGGTCGGTGTCGATGCCCATCAGCGTCGCCGCGTCGTGGTCCTGCGCGGTAGCGCGCATGACCCGGCCCGTGTGGGTCCACTTCATGAAGGCGAAGAGGGCGAGCGTGAGGGCGACGGCGATGACGAACGCGACCACCTGGGAGAGGTTGAACGCCGTGCCGAAGACGCGGATCACGACCGATGCGTGCCACGGCCGCAGCGTGCGGAAGTCCCCCGTCCAGACGACGAGCGCGACGTTTTGCAGCGCGATGGAGAGCCCGACGGTCGTGAAGATCTGGACGTTGTGGGAGGCATGGATCACGCCGCGCATGACCAGGACATAGGTGAGGACGCCGAGGCCAAAGAAGAGGGGGATCGAGATGAAGAGGACGAAGTAGGGGTCGAGGCTCCAGAGGCTGTACGCCCAGAAGGCGGTGTACATCCCCAGCATGAGGAACTCGCCGTGGGCGAAGTTGACCACCCGCATGATCCCGAAGATCAGCGTGAGGCCGACGGCGATCAGCGCGTAGATCCCGCCGAGCAGGACCGTCGAGACCCCGAGCTGCGCGAAGACGTCTATTTGCGCGTGTCCCAGGCGCCGAGCGGGATCCACTTCGCCCGGTTCGTCGTGAACTCCTCCGGCCAGACCGTGACGAGCTGGCCGTTCTGCCACTGGAGCATGTAGTGCTGGACCCGCGCGTTCGAGTTCTGGCCGTGCTCGTCGAACTTCACGCCCCAGCCGTTGATCATCGAGCCGACGGGGAGGTCGAGCGACATCACGGCGTCACGGAACTTGGCGAGGTCGTCGCTCTTCGCCCGATCGAGGACGACCTTGAGGAGCCAGAGGCCGCTGCCGGCGAGCTGGTGGCCGCCGAGCGGGTAGGAGCCGGTCCGCTTCTGGACGGCCTCGCGGAACTCGCGCTCGAGCTTCTGGCCCTCGGGCTTGAGCGACTCGAGACGGAAGCCGGGGCCGGGCTCGAGCAGCGCGAAGACGCCGTTGGCGTCGTTGCCGAGCGCCCGGCCGAAGTCGGGCGAGCCGTACCCCGTCGCCCCCGCGTGGATGAGCGCCTTGAAGAGGAAGTTCTGCTCGCGGGCCTGACGCCAGAAGAGCGGCGCGTCGTTGGTGTAGCCGATGTGGTGGACCACGTCGGGGTTGAGCTGCTTGAGCCGGGTGATGATCGGCGTGAAGTCGTTGATGGAGGTGAAGGAGTAGTACTCCGCCGCCACCTCCTGCATCCCGAACTCCTGCTTCGCCCGCACGCGCGCCGACTCCGTCACGCCCTGGCCGTACGAGGAATCCTCCGAGAGGAAGGCGATCTTGAGCGCGTTGGCTTTCATGTTGAAGCGCGGGGCGAGGTGCTTGGCGATGAACTCGACGTTGTACCAGCCGAACCCGGTGGCGTCGATCTCGGTGCGGAAGACGGTCGTGAGGCCACGCTTGTTGAACCGCGGGTCGACGCAGGAGGTCTCCCAGTAGATGACGGTGTGGCGCGCCGCCGCTTCGCTCGCCGCGCCGCACAGGCGCGAGGAAAACGTGCCGGTGATGATCTTCACCCCTTCGCGGGTGATCAACCGGTTCGCCTCGCTCGCCGCGGCGGTGGGGTCGGGGGCGTCGGCGACCGCGAACACGAGCTTCCGGCCCGCAACGCCGCCCCGCTCGTTGATCATGTCGCGCACGATCTCGTACCCCTCGAGGTGTCGCTTGCCCTCGCCCGCGAGCGGACCCGTGAGGGGCTCGAGCACGCCGATCTTGTACTCGCCCGAGAGCGTTTGACCGTGGGCGACGGTGGCGCCGAGGACGACGGCGAGCGTGGTGACGACGACGGCCGAGCGATGCATACGGGACCTCCCGGCTTGGGGAAGCGTCTTCGAGGCGACGGCCGGGTTGTAGCACCTGGTCGCGTCGAGTGTCAAGGCAGGCGGCGTCGGCCGTGTGGACGTCGGCGAGCCGACGCGTTGCGCCCGTCACGAGCGCCGGTGCTAGACTCGGACACGTGAGCGCCGACCCCGCGCCAGGCGTCCTGGGACCGCACACGGTCCGCTTCTGCCCGCTCTGTGGCGCGCCGACCGCTCGCGAGCCGGTGCCCCCGGACCAGCGCGAGCAGCACGTGTGCTCGCGCTGCCGGTTCGTCTTCTATCTGAACCCGAAGGTCGTCGGCGCCACGCTCCCCGAGCAGGACGGCGCAATCTTACTGACGCGCCGGTCGATCAATCCCGGGCGCGGACTCTGGACGTTCCCCGGCGGCTTCGTCGACTTCGGCGAGAGCGTGACCGACGCCGCCGTGCGGGAGACGTTCGAGGAGACGGGCCTCACGGTGGACCTCACGGGCCTGCACAACGTGTACACGTATCCGGACGCGCCGGTGATCGTCGTCTACCGGGCGCGCGTCATCGGCGGCGCGCTGGCGACCTGCGACGAGAACGACGCGCTCGCATGGGTGCGGCCGGCCGCGATCCCGTGGGATGCGCTCGCGTTCCCGTCGACGCGCGACGCGCTCCGCGAGTGGGTCGCCGCGCGGGGCGAGACGCCGGGGGGCTAGACGGGTTCCGTCGGGTCATCGATCCTTCGACGGGAGAAGTCCGCCAGGCGTGCCTTCGTCGGCAGCGCCCGCGTGACCCTTGCCCTGCTCGTCGTTCTCGTCGACGGTGCCGCCGCGCAGGCGGCAGACATGTCCTGCCAGCAGGCGCCTGGAAACCGCTTCTACTGGGTCGAGCGCGCGTTCTGCGATCTCGAGCCGAGCGGGCCCGAGAAGGCGCGGGGTCTCATCGTTTGGAACCACGGAATCAGCGGCACCCTGGAGTCGTACAAGGCGCCGGCCCCGCTGGCGTTCCGGCTGCTGCAGGCGCGCGGCTGGGACGTCATCATGATCAAGCGGCACAACCTGGCCGAGACGATGGCCGGCGGCCCGCTGCACCGCACGGTCCAGCGCACCCTGGAAGAGGTGAAGGCGCAACGAAAGCTCGGTTATCGGAAGATCGTCCTGGCGGGTCAGTCGTTTGGTGGGTACGTGACGCTCGATGCCGCCGACGAGGCTCCCGATATCTTCGCCGCCGTCGCGCTGGCGCCTGGCGTTCGTGCAGGCAGCGCCACCGGACGCCTTGACGCGTCGATCACCGACCGGTTGCTTCAGAGCGCGAAGACCGGGCGGATCGCTCTCGTGTTCCCCAAGGACGACGACCTTTTCGGTAACGTCGTTCGCGGCGCGAGTGCCGACCGGATCCTGGCCCGCCGTCACTTGCCGTACCTCCTCCTCGACGAGACGAGCGGCCTCGTGGGACACGGTGGCGGCGTGGGCGGCCGGTTCGCAGTTCGGTACGGCCTGTGCTTGGCGGAATTCCTCTCCGCGCCGGAGCTTCCCGGTGGACGGTTCACGTGTCAGCCAGCGGGAGACCCCTGGCTGGTCGTGCGTGAGCTCTTGCTTCCCGCCCCGTCGGACAGGCCGGCGATCGTGACCGATCCTGCCGCGCTGCCCAATGGGCTTGGTCGCTTCACCGGGCTGTGGTATGGCCTCATCGATGAGGCCATCGTCCTCTTCGCGCTCGTCCCGGCGGAGGGTCCGAAGCTGCGCGCCATGTACCGATCGTCGTCTTTTACCCGGAGCGGCAGCGTTTACGATGTCGAGGCCAAGGGCGGCCGCGTGCACCTCACGCTCCCCCGGAAGGACCGCGTCACCGTGGGGCTCGACGCCGACGGCGGCCTCATCACGTGGACCTCGTCGGACGGCTCGCGTGTGCTCACGGGAAAGCTGCTCCGCGCGCCCGAGTAGTCCGGCGATCGGGGCGGAGCGTCCGGCGATTATCCGCGCGAGGCGAGGGCGACCGTCGCCCGGCCGCTGACGACCTTCTCGCCGCGCTGATTCTCGGCCCACACCTCGAGCTCGACCAGATCGACGTCGTCCTTCGACGACTTGGAAAGCACGCGGCCCCTGCAGGTCACGACGTCCGTGAGCCGCACGAGCGCCGCGAAGCGGACACCGAGCTTCCGGACCGTGCCCGCGCCCGCCCAGTCGGTGATGGCCTGCGCGACGAAGCCCATCGAGAGCATGCCGTGCGCAAAGACGCCGCCCATGCCGGCCGCCCGCGCGAACGCCTCGTCCTGATGAATCGGGTTGAAGTCCCCGGAGGCGCCGGCGTAGCGCGTGAGCTGGATCTGCTCGATCGGGCCCTTGACGAGCCGTGGGAGCTCGTCGCCGACCGTGACGTCCTCGAAGGCGACCTTCGCGTATCTCATCGGCGCGTCAGAGGCGGATCACCGTGACGTGGCGCATGGTGGCGACGATCTCGTTCGCCCGGTCGGTGATCGCGGTCTCGCGGACGACGAACGCCATGGGGCCGCTCTTGCCGGTCTTCTCGTAGAGGTCCACGACCTTCGTCCGGCAGAGGTACGTCTCGCCCGGGATGAGCTGCCGGAAGATCTCGAACTCCTGCTCGCCGTGGAGCACGCGCGAGATGTCGACGCCGAGATCGCGGAGCAGCGCGCCCGCGTCCGCGCGCTCGTCGCGGAAGGTCACGGCGAAGGTCGGCGGCGCTATCACGTCGCCCCACGCGGACGCCGCTCCGACTCGATCGTCCAGATAGAACGGATTCAGATCCCCGATGGCTCGCGCGAATTCTTTGATCTTTCCCCGTTCGACCGTCACCGGGAAGGGCGGGTACTCTTTGCCGACGACGGACCTGTCGACCTGGATCGGCATCAGGCGCGTCCCTCGGCGATCTTGTCCTTCGCGTCCCACGCCTCCACGGCGAAGAGGAAACGCTTGCCATCGGTCTCGACCAGCATGGCTCCGGGCTTGAGGTCCATGACGCCGACTAATACCTCGGAACCAGCGGGAACCGCAAGCCGTGGCATCATACGCGGCGCATGGTTCGCTGGGTCGCGGCCGCGGGCGCCTTCGTCGTCTCGCTCGACTCGATGGTCAACATCGCGTTCCCGGCGATCGCCGCCGCCTTCGGCGCCCCGCCCGAGCGGATGCGCTGGATCATCATCTGCTACACGGGCAGCTATGCGGTCATGTCGTTCGTCGCCGGCGCGGCGGCGGACCGCATCGGTCACGCGCCCGTGTTCCGGGTGGGTCTTGCGCTCTCCGTCGCCGGCTTCGCCCTCTGCGGCGCCGCGCCGAGCTTCCCGCTCCTCCTCGCCGGGCGCGCGGTGCAGGGGGTCGCCGGGGGGCTCGTCTACGGCACGGCGCCCGCGCTCGCGACGCTGGGCGCTGCCGCGTCCCTCCGCGGTCGCCGGCTGGGCTTCCTCAACGCGGCAATCGGTCTCGGCTTCGCGTCCGGGCCCGTGCTCGCGGGCGTTCTGGTCGACGCGCTCGGCTGGCGGGCGGTCTTCCACGCGCGCGTCCCGGTGGCGCTCGCCGCGCTCGGCTGGGCCCTGACGGTACGCCCGCGCGAGAGCGGCGACGCCTCCCGGCGGCTCGTCGCCGGGCGCGACGTCCTGCGCGCCCCGGTGCTCGTCGCGAGCGGGCTGTCGTTCGTCGCCAACGCCGCGATCTTCGCGATCTGGCTCCTGGCGCCCTTCTACATCGTCGGCGTGCGGGGCCTGTCGGCCTCGGCCGGCGGCGTGCTCTTCATGCTGACGCCGCTCGGCACCGCGGCGGCGGCGCCGCTCGCGGGGTGGCTCAGCGATCGCCTGGGTGCCCGCGCGCCGATGGTGGCGGGGCTCGCCCTCGAGGCGGTCGGGCTCGCCGCGCTGAGCCGCGCGGATGCGGCGACGCCGCTCGCCGCCGTCGTGCTCGCCCTCGGCGCGGCCGGCTTCGGGCTCGGCGTCTTCCAGGTGCCCAACATGGCGAGCGTGATGGCGGCGTTCCCCGCCGGCCACGCGGGCGCCGCGGGCGGGCTTACGTTCCTCGCGCGGACCCTCGGCATCGTCACCGGCGTCGCGGTCCTCGCAGCCGTCTTCGGCGGACGCCGGGGCGTCGTGGGTTTTCAGCCCGCGTTCGCCGAAGCGTTCACGCTCGCCGCCCTCGCGGTCGCCGGCGCGGCGGTGGCCGGACTCGCGGTCGGCCGCGCGCGGGCTTATACTCCCGGGCGATGAGTCGTCTGAGCCTCCTGAGCCCGCTCGGTACGACGGCCGGCGAGGTCAAGCCGCTTGCCCGGCGCCGCGGAAACCTGCGCGGCGTCCGCGTCGGCATCCTCGACAACTCGAAGCCCAACGCGGAGGTCCTGCTCGCCCGGGTCGCGGAGCTGCTCGTCGAGCGCGCGGGCGCCGGGCCGGTGACGCTTTGGCGGAAACCCGGCGCGTCGCGCCCCGCGACGGTGATCGACGAGGTCGTTGCCGGATCGGACGTCGTCCTCACGGGCTCGGCCGACTGAGGATCCTGCACGTCGTGGAGTTTCCACGACGCGGCGGAGATCGAGGCGCGCGGCGTCCCGGTCGCCGTCCTGGGCACCGACGCCTTCGTCTCGCTCGCCGAGGCCGCGGCGGCCGCGCTCGGCATGCCGCATCTCCAGCTCGTCGCGGTGACGCACCCGCTCGGGGGCATCGACCCGAAGCTCGCCCGCGCGAAGGCCGACGGCGTCGTCGATCGTGTGATCGCCGCGCTCACGCGCGACCCGGCGCCGCCCGAGGCGGCCTCCGCCCCCGTCGCCGTGACGGTCACCGCGCCAGCGGACATCGACCTGTTCCAGGACTTCGCCCTCGCCGAGGGCTGGTCGGACGGCATGCCCGTGCTCCCACCGACGCCGGAGCGTGTCGCGCGGATCCTCGGGCCCCTCGCGCCCCGCGGCGCCGACGTGATCGCGACGCTCGCGCCCCGCCGGGGCGTGGCGACTCTCGAGGCGATCGCCGCCAACCTGGCGCTCGCGGGCGCCCTGCCCGGGCACCTGCCGGTCGTCGTCGCCGCGATTCGCGCGCTCGCCGATCCCCGTTTCAACCTGAACGCGATCCAGACGACGACGCACCCGTGCACGCCACTTCTGATCGTCAACGGTCCGATCGCCCCGCGCCTCGGGATCAATGCGGGCGCCAACGCGCTCGGCCAGGGCCATCGCGCCAACGCCGTCATCGGCCGCGCGGTGCGCCTCATCCTCCAGAACGTCGGCGGCGCGCGGCCGGGACGGGAGGACCGGGCGACGCTCGGCCATCCAGGGAAGTACTCGTATTGCCTGGCCGAGAACGAGGCGGAGAGCCCATGGGCGCCGCTCCACGTCGAGCGCGGCTTCGGGGCGGCCGAGAGCTGTGTCACCGTGTGCGGCTCGGAGGCGCCCCACAACGTCAACGACCACGGCTCGACGAGCGCCGAGGCGCTCGTCTTCGCGCTCGCGGGCACCGCGGCGACGACGGGGAGCAACGACGTCTATCTCGGTGGCGAGCCGCTCGTCGTCCTCGGCCCCGAGCACGCGCGGACCTTCGCGGACTCGGGCTGGTCCAAGGCCGACGTCAAGCGGGTGATCTGGGAGCGCGCCCGCGTGAGGCTCGACCGCTTCAGTCCGGAGAATCGCGAGCGCTTCGGGGTGCTCGACCCCGAGCGCTTCAGGGGCCGGCTCCTCGCGGAGGAGGTGGCGCTCTGTGCGAGCCCGGACGACCTGATGGTGATCGTCGCGGGAGGGCCGGGCAAGCATTCCGCGATCATCCCGACCTTCGGCGCCACGCGGTCGGTCACCGTCGCAATCGCCCGATAGCCTCGGGTCGAGGTGGAATGATGGGGGTCCGGCAGGTGCGCACCCGGCGATGGACTCGGGCGGAGTATGACCGCCTCATCGCTCTCGGGTTGCTCCACGAGGACGAGGGTGTGGAGTTGGTCGGTGGCGAGCTCGTCTGCGAAGAGCCGCAGGCCGCGCGGCATGCCGCTGCCGTTCTCCTGGTCGCCGAGGCGCTCCGGAGGGCCTTCGGCGCCGGCTGGCAGGTGAGGATCCAGATGCCGATTGCCCTCGGCTCCGACTCGGAGCCGGAGCCCGATGTGGCGGTGGTTGAGGGTGGCCCGGGGGACTTCTTCGACACGCATCCGACGGGCGCCCCCCTGGTCGTCGAGGTCGCCATCTCGAGTCTCGGATTCGATCGTGAAGAGAAGGCCAGCCTCTACGCCCAGAGCGGGGTGCCCGACTCCTGGATCCTCGACGTCGACGGCCGGCGAATGGAAGTTCGGCACAATCCGAGGATCGACCGAGAGGCGCCGTCCGGCTGGCGCCACGGCGCCGTGCAGGAGCTCGGCCCCGACGATCAGATCTTTCCACTCTCGGCCCGTGGAGCCGCCATCGGCGTAGCCGCTCTGCTTCCGGGCCCGCGGTAGCCGAGCGCCACGCACGCCCGCTTGCACCGACGGTCACGGCGGTGGTAGCGTGGCCCCATCGAAAAGGGGGACGCCATGCCCGCTCAGCTCACCGCCCGGCGCCACAATGTTGAAGTGGGTGACGCCATCGAGTTCTGCTTCGCCCAGGGCTGGACCGACGGCCTGCCCGTCGTTCCGCCGACCCCCGACCGCGTCGCCCGTATGCTCGAGGGCGCCCGGCTCGACCCGAAGCAGGAGATCGGCTTCGTCGCCCACCGGGCTGTCTCGATCACGGCGGAGAAGGTCGCGATCAACGCGGTGATGGCGGGCTGCAAACCCGAATTCATGCCCGTGGTCGTCGCGGCGGTCGAGGGGATCGCCGACCCGCGCTGGAGCTACCACGGCCCGGGGACGTCTACCGCGGGTGCCGGGGTGCTCATGATCGTCAACGGGCCGATCGCCCGCGACCTCGACGTCAACGCGGGCGACAACCTCTTCGGCCCCGGCTGGCGCGCGAACCTCACGATCGGCCGCGCGGTGCGCCTCGTGATGCGGAACGTCTGCGGCTCGATGCCCGGCACGCTCGACCGCGGGACGCTCGGCCACCCGGGCAAGCTCTCGTACGTGATCGCGGAGAACGAGGCGGAGAGCCCGTGGACGCCGCTCCACGTCGAGCGTGGCTTCCGCGCCGACCAGTCCACGGTCACCGTGATGGCGGCGGAGGCGCCCCACCAGTTCTACAACCAGCTCTCCAACACCGCCGAAGGGGTGCTCACCACGCTGTGCGACGACATGCGGATCTCGGGCAACGTGATGGGGCAGCCGCACTACGCGCTCGTGCTCGCCGGCGAGCACACGCGGACGATCACCGGCGACGGCTGGGACAAGAAGCGGATCCGACAGTTCGTCTGGGAGCACACGCAAAACTCCCACGCGCATCTCAAGCGCACGGAGCGCATGGCGGGCCCGATCCAGCCCGGCGACGAGACGAAGCTGCGGCCGCTGGTCGCCTCGCCCGACGACATTTTGGTGGTCGCCGCCGGCGGCCGCGCCGGCGCCTTCTCGGCCTACATCCCCGGATGGTCCAGCAGTCGAAGCTCTCAGGCCGTCACCAAGGAGGTCAGACGATGATCGAGCTCCTCGACCCTACCGCTGAGGTCGCGACGCAGACCATCGCGTTCGTCGACCGGCCGGCGTCGCTCGAAGGCAAGCGCGTCGGGCTGATCGAGAACACGAAGTTCAACTCGGATCGGCTCCTCGCCAAGATCGGCGAGATCCTGAAAGCCGAGTACGGCGCCGCCGACTGGAAGCTGTTCCACAAACACAACGCGTCCGTGCCTGCGCACGACGAGATCATCGCGGAGATCCGGAAGACCTGCGACGTCATGGTCGCAGGCATCGGCGACTGAGGCTCGTGCTCGTCGGGCAGTGTGCTCGACGGAATCCTGCTGGAGAAGGCGAGCGTCCCGTCGGCGTCCATCGTGACGGACGTCTTCGAGGTGACCGGTCGTGCGATGGCCAGGCAGTGGGGCGTGCCGACCTACAAGTTCCTGCTCATGCCCCACCCGATCGCGAACCTCACGGAGGCCGAGCTCGACCGGCGCGCCCGTGAGATTGCGCCGGAGGTCGTGAAGCTCTTATTGCAGGGTCAGGAGTAACCCCCGCTCCGTTCCGGCCGGCCTGGTGGTGCCGGAACGGCCATCTCCAGACCATCTGGGGCCCGCTCTTCCGCCGTGACCGGATCCGGTCGCGGCGGGAGCGCGTCGTCCTGCCCGACGGCGACTTCGTCGACCTCGACTGGGTGGACGGCCAGGCGTCGCCCGGCGCCCCCCGCCTGCTCGTCCTTCACGGCCTCGAGGGCTCCTCGCGCTCCCACTACGCCGCGGGCCTCATGCGGCACGCCGCGGCGCGTGGGTGGCGCGCGCTGACGCTCAACTTCCGCTCGTGCAGCGGAGAGCTGAATCGGCGACCGCAGTTCTATCACTCGGGTCACACCGACGACCTCGATCACGTCGTCGGGCTTCTGCTCGAGCGCGACGCCGACGCGCCGATCGGCGTCGTCGGCGTGTCGCTCGGCGGCAACGTCCTTCTCAAGTGGCTCGGTGAGCGCGAGCTCGACGCGCCGAAGCAAGTGGTCGGTGCCGTTGCCATCTCGGCGCCCTTCCACCTCGTGCCGTGTGCGCGCGTGCTCGACCGGGGATTCAGGAAGTACGTGTACACCGCGAGCTTCCTCACGTACATGCGCGACAAGGTCCGCCGGAAGGCCGAGCGCGATCCGAACTTCGCGATCCTCGTGGACCTCGAGCTCGGCCTGCGCGCGCGCACCTTCGGCGAGTACGATCGGGCCGTGACCGCGCGCCTGCACGGGTTTGCCGACGAGCACGATTACTGGGTCCGGGCGTCGAGCGGTCCCTATCTTCGGCGGATCCACCGGCCGACGCTTCTGATCAGCGCCCTCGACGACCCGCTCGTGCCGCCCGACGCGCTCCCGGACCCCTCGACGCTGCCGCCGTGGGTGCGCACCGAGTTCACGCCGCGGGGCGGCCACGCGGGCTTCATCGATGGGCGCTGGCCGTGGCGCGTCGACTCATGGGCGGAGCGCCACGCGGTCGAATTCCTGGGCGCGGTGCTCGCCGAGCGTCGGGGCGTCGGCTAGCATGCCGTCCGTGCGGGCGGACGCGTATGGCCTGCCAGCCACCACGGCGTCGAGCGACGCGCTTGAGACGTACGACCGGGCGGTGGACGCCCTGCTCGGCTGGGACGCCGAGGCGCTCGACCGCTTCGGCGCCGCAGCGACGACGGATCCCGGGCTCGCCCTCGCTCACGCGGGCCTTGCCATCTGCCTGTTCCTGGACGAGCGGTTCGTCGAGGCCCGGGAGTCGGCGGAGCGGGCGCGGACCGCCGCCTCCACCCAGACCCTGCGGGAGCGCGGCCACGTCGAGGCGATCGCCCTCTTGGTCGAGGGCAAGGTGCACGACGCCGAGGCCGCGATGACCCGGCATCTCGGCGACTTTCCACGGGACCTGGTGGTGTTTCAGCGGCTCTACTTCGTCTGGTTCTGGCAGGGGAAGTTCGGGGAGATGCTCGACCTCTCGAGCGTGCTGACCCGGTACTATCCCGGCAGCTCCTTCATGCTCGGCCTCCACGCCTTCGCGCTCGAGCAGACGGGGCGCTGCGACGAGGCGCTCCGGATCGCGCAGGCGGCGATCGGGAAGAACCCGCGCGACGCCTGGTCGGTCCACGCCCTGGCGCACGCGCTCTACGAGCTCGGGGCGTTCGACACGGGTGTCACGCGCCTGCCTCCGGCGATCCACCCCTGCGCGCACCTCGGGTGGTTCAGGAACCACCTGCTCTGGCACCTCATTCTCATGCACCTCGGACGGGGCGAGTACGAGCGGGCCTCCGGGCTCGGCCGGACCGTGTTCGAGCGCGAGCTCTCGTCGATTCCCGGCGATCTCCACGACTCGATCTCGCTCCTCTGGCGGCTCGAGCTGTGCGGCCTTCCCGTGAAGGATCGCTGGCGCCCGTTCGCCGCGATCGCCGCCGGGCGCCTGGACCGCCAGCCCTTGCTCTTCCACGCGGCCCACTTGGCGATGGCGCTCGCCGCGGGCGGCGGCTGGGCCACGGCCGAGCGCCAGCTCGGGATGCTCCGCGAGCGGGCCGCGCGCGACCGCACGGGGCTCACCGGCCAGGTGCTCGTGCCGCTGGTCGAGGGCCTCCACGCCTTCGCGGCGGGAGACTACCGGCGGACGGTCGAGCGGATCGAGCCGCTCCGCGGACGGATCGTCGAGCTCGGGGGGAGCCGCGCCCAGCGCGACGTGTTCCACGACACGCTCTACGAGGCGTGCTTCCGCGCGGGCGACCCGGACCGCGCCCGCCGCTACCTCGCGGAGCGCGTGGCGCGCCGTCCCGACCACTATTGGAGAACGCGCGGCGTCTGACGCGCGCCCGCGGGCGCGCGCTCCTCGTGGTCCTCGCGGCGGCCCTCCTCGCCGCCTGCGCGTCCCTCCGCGCCGGCGACGCTGGCCTCGTCAGGATCACGCTGCTCCAGATCAACGACGTCTACGTCCTCGGACCCGTGGACGGCGGGCACCGGGGGGGAATGGCGCGGCTCGCCACGCTCGTCCGCCAGGCGCGGCGGGAGAACCCGAACACCGTGTTCGTCCTCGCGGGCGACACGCTCTCGCCATCCGTCGAGTCCCGGGTCCTGCGCGGCGCGCAGATGGTCGCCGCGCTGAACGCGATCGGCCTCGACCTCGCGACCTTCGGCAACCACGAGTTCGACTTCGGCCCCGGCGTGCTGCGCGAGCGCATCGCCGAGTCGAGGTTCGTGTGGCTCTCGTCCAACGTGGTGGACCGGCCCTCCGGGCGCCCCTTCGGCGACGCGGCGCCCGACCTCCTGCTGACCTTCGACGGCGTCCGCGTCGGTTTCCTCGGGCTGACGACGCCCGAGACGGCGTGGGTGTCGAGCCCGGGCCCCGACGTCGTCTTCGGCGACCCGCGCGTCGCGGGCGGCGAGACGGCGGCGCGTCTCAGGGCGCGAGGCGCGCGGGTCGTCGTGGCGGTCACTCACCAGGGCATGGCCGCGGACCGAGCGCTCGCGGCGGCCACCGGCCCCGACGTGATCCTGGGCGGCCACGAGCACGAGCCGCTGATCGCCGAGGAGGGCAAGACGCTCATCACCAAGGCGGGCTCCGACGCGCGGTACCTGGTCCAGGTCGACCTCTGGGTCGCGCGGGACGGCCCGCTCGTCGAGCGCTCGTGGACGTTCCGCGAGGTGAGCCGGCGCGTCCCGCCAGACCCGGCCGTCGAGGCGCTGGTGCAGGGCTACGCGCGCCGGCTCGAGGGGGACCTCGACGTCGTCGTCGGCCGCACGGCGGCGGACCTCGAGGCGCGCTCGGGCAGGCTCACGACGGGGGAGACGAACCTCGGCGATTTCGTCGCGGACGCGATGCGCGAACGGCTCCAGAGCGAGGTCGCCCTCATCAACGGCGGCGCGATCCGCGGCGACCGCACACTGCCCGCCGGCCCCCTCACGCGACGCGACGTCGGCGAGCTCCTGCCGTTCGCCAACGTCGTGATGAAGCTCGAGATGACGGGGCGCGAGCTCTCGCGGGCCCTCGAGCACGGGCTCGCGCAGGCCGACCACCAGGGTGGCGGGTTCCTCCAGGTCTCGGGCGTCCGCCTCGTGTGGGACCCGACGAGGCCCGCGGGCGCCCGCATCGTGCGGGCCGAGGTCGGTGGCCGGCCGCTCGCCGACGCCGCCGTGTACACGGTCGCCGTGCTCGACTACCTCTACCGCGGCGGTGACGGGTTCACGGAGTTCGGCCGGGCGAAGGCGCTCGTGAGCCGGGAGAGCGGCCCGCAGCTCGGCGACCTGGTGCTCGACGCGATCGCGCGGCACGGGACGATCGCGCCGGTCATGGACGGCCGAATCAGGCGTGCCGGGAACTGACGATCACCGCTCGGACGGCCGCCGGTGCGCCCACGGCTGCGCCGCCTCGAAGGCGGCCGCCGCGCGCAGCACGGTGGCGTCGTCCCGCCAGCCCCCGGCGAGCTGCAGCCCCACGGGCAGGCCCGCGCGCGTGAAGCCACACGGCACGGAGATCGCCGGGAGACCGACGACGGTGAAGGCATAGGTCAGGAGTGCCCACTCGATGTAGTGCGTCATCGGTTTCCCGTTGATCTCCCTCGGATAGACGACCGCCACGGGGAAGGGCGGCACCGCGGTGGTCGGCGTCACGATCAGATCGTAGCGCGTGTAGAACTCGCGGACGCGGTGCCAGAGCGCGGTTCGGATCCGCTCGGCGCGTCCGATGTCGGTCGCCGTTAGCGTCAACCCGTCCTCGATGTTTTTCACGAGGTTTTCCTGCATGACGCCACGCCACTTCCCCAGCTTGTCGGCGTGGCGGGCGACCATGCTGGCGCCGCGGCTCACGTCGACGATCTCGATTCGCGCGAGAACCGCACGGGTCAGCTCGAGCGGCGAGACCTTGCGACGGCGGAAGAGCGCGACCAGCTCGGTGGCCGGGGTGAAGCAGAGATCGGCGTCGGTCATCGCGCCAGAACCTTCCTCGGATCCAACGCGTCGCGCAGTCCGTCGCCGATGTAGTTGATGGAGAGGACGGTGAGGAAGATCGCGGTGCCGGGGAAGATCGCCCAGTGGGGGGCGAAGTCGAGGTTGTCCTTGGCGTCGAACAGGAGCCGTCCCCAGGTCGGGATGTCGGGCGGGAAGCCGAGGCCCAGGAACGAGAGCGTGGACTCGGCGATGATCGCCGCCGCGACGTCGATGGTCCCGGCCACGATGACGGGGCCCATCGAGTTCGGCAGGATGTGGCGGACCACCTGACGCAGCGGCGGCGCCCCCAGCCCGCGCGCGGCCTCGACGAACTCCTTCTCGCGTAACGACAGGAACTGGGCGCGAACCAGCCGCGCGACGGGCATCCAGCGCAGGCCCCCGATGACCGCGACGATCAGGATGAAGACACCGGCCTCCGGGCCGAGCGCCTTCCTGAGCGCGTCGCGGAAGAGATAGACGATCAGTAAGAGCAGGGGCAGCCCGGGGAGCGACAGGAACATATCGGTGATCCGCATCAGCGTGTGGTCCACCGTGCCGCCGACATAGCCAGTGGTGGCGCCGATGGCGGTCCCGATGGAGATCGCGATCAGCATCGCGACGATGCCGACCGCGAGCGAGATGCGCCCACCGTAGAGCATGCGCGCGAGGAGATCCTGGCCGAGGTCGTCGGTGCCGAGCGGGTGCGACCACGAGGGGGTTCTGAGCTTGGCCTTGAAGTCGATCTCGTTGACCGGCACGCGCCAAACGAGGGGGCCCGCGACGACGCCGACGACCATGACGACGAGAACCGCGGCGCCGACCGTCGCGAGCCGGTGGCGGAGGAAGCGGCGGCCGGTCTCACGCCAGAGCGACGGCGACGGCTCGGCCGCGGAGAGCCCGGCCACAGGCGCGACCCGGCGGCGTTCCGCTCCCGCCATTCCCTCAGGGGTCATCGGTACGAGATCCGCGGGTCGAGCCAGCCGTAGAGGAGGTCGGCGGCGAGGTTCGACACCACCACGAGGCCCGAGTAGACGAACGTGATCGCCATGACCACCGGCGTGTCGTTGGCGAGGATCGAGCTGATCAGGAGCGAGCCGATCCCGGGCACCCGGAAGATCTGCTCGGTGACGATCGCGCCGCCGAAGATCGTCGGGATCTGGAGCGCGACGAGCGTCACGACGGGGATCAGCGCGTTCCGGACGACGTGTTTGACGAGCGTCGTCCTCTCCGAGAGCCCTTTTGCGCGCGCGGTGTTGACGTAGTCGAGCCGGATGACGTCGAGCACGGCGGCTCGCATGAAGCGCGTCGTCGCGGACGCCTGGAACAACCCGAGGACCGCGACGGGCATGATCGACTGCCGGACGTGCTCCCAGTACCACCGCCACCCGGAGGCGCTGATGTCGGCACGATAGATGAACGGGAGCCAGTCGAGGTAGATGCTGAATATCAGAATGAACAGGAGCCCCGTGAAGAACGTCGGCAAGGAGAACCCGATGAACGCGAACGTCGTCGCCACCTGGTCGAAGATCGAGTAGGGGCGGAGCGCCGAGTACGTGCCAATCGGGACGGCGATCAGGATCGCGAGGAGCAGTGCCGAGCCCAGGACGACGAGGGTGGCCGGAAGACGCTGGAGGATGAGCGTGTCCACGTCGACTCGGCTGACGAACGAGAACCCCCAGTCGCCGCGGACCATCGACGTGACCCAGCGCGCATAGCGCACGGGAAGCGGGTCGTCGAGGCCGAACTTCGCCCGGAGGTTCAGGCGCACCTCGGCCGGGACGTTGGGGTTCGTCGCTAGCTCCTCGAAGGGATCGCCGGGAGCGAGCGCCAGGATCGTGAACAAGACGGCGCTGATCCCGACGAGAACCGGGATCGAGATCAGCGTCCGACGGAGCAGGTACTTGGACATGATGCTCGCGTCACGGCGGGTCGGGGCCAGAGGCCGAGAGCCCCCGGGCCCCTCCCGCCTGGCTTACGGCTGCTTCGACCAGTAGGCGAGAGCCCAGAAGTCGGAGTCCCACCCGCTCTGGGCCACGTCGCGCATTCGGCTGGAGATCGCGGCTACGCGCGGGCGGAAAACCACCGGGACGACCACGATGTTCTGGATCACGAGGTCGTTCGTCTTGACGAGGAGTGCCGCGCGTTTGACGGGATCCATCTCGGCCTCGGCGGCCTTCCATGCCCGGTCGTACTCCTCGTTGCGCCAGCGCGAGATGTTGCGGCCCTGCCACTTGTTCTCCTTGGAGGCGATCTCCCACGAGGTGAACTGGTCCAGGAAGCGCTGCGGGTCCGGCTCGACCATGGTCGTCGTGTACATCTGGATGTCGGTGTAGAAGTGCGAGTAGGTGTCGGGGTTCGCCGGGTCCGACGAGAAGTAGACGTTCGCCGTGACCGACTTCAGCTCGACGTCGATCCCCGCCTTGGCGCACGCCTGCTTGACGACCTGCTGAGTCTTCTGCCGGAGGGCGTTGATCGACGTCTGGTAGACGAGCCGGAGCTTCTTGCCGTCCTTCGCTCGGATCCCGTCGCTGCCGCGCTTCCAGCCCGCTCCGTCGAGGAGTTGATTGGCGCGGTCGACGTTGAACTCCCACCTGGTGTTCTTCGAGACGAAGCGTGACGGGGCGTTCACGAAATTGGCGGTCGCGATACCGGTGCGCCCGTAGATCTGCTCCTGGACCGAGCCGCGGTCGACGAGGAGGTTCAGCGCCTGGCGCACGGCGGGATCGGTCAGGAACGGGTGCCTGGTCTTGATCGACGAGCGCTCGCCCTCCACCTCCGTCCACGGGTCGGTGTTGTTGAGCTGGATGTGCTCGATGTTGCCGCCTGCCACGATGTCGGCCCGGCCCTTGCCCCCCTGCTCCATGCGCTTGAGGATCTCGTCCTCGACCTGTATGTTCCACGCGTAGTCGAACTCGCCCGTCTGGATGACCGCGCGCGCCGCCGAGATCGCATCCCCGCCGCCCTTCATCTCGATGGCGTCGAAGAACGGCCGGTTCGGTACGTGGTAGTTCGGGTTGAGCTCGGCCCGGACGATATCGCCCGGCTTGAAGTCCGCGAAGCGGAACGGCCCGGTGCCGACGGGCTTGAGGTTGTTCGGGGCCTCGCGCGACTTGTCGCCCTTGTACGCCTGGAAGAGGTGCTTGGGGATGATCATCCCGTACGGCCCACAGAAGGGCGATGACCAGAAGGGCGTGGGCGACTTGAACACAAGCTTCACGGTGTGGCTGTCGAGCTTGTCGATCCGGGCGATGTCCCGGTAATTGCCGCTGCTCACCGCGGCCGTCGCGGGATCCGTCACGTACTCCCAGTTGAAGACGACGTCGTCGGCCGTAAAGGGCTTGCCGTCGTGCCAGACGACGTTCTTCCTCAGTCGCCAGGTCACCGACATCCCGTCCTTCGCGACCTGCCCGTTCTGCTGGCTCGGCACCTCGGCGGCCAGCATCGGGACGATGTTTCCGTCGGGGTCGTAGGCTCCGAGCGGCTCGTAGAAGATGCGCGAGGCGTCCTGGTCCTTGGTGCCGGTGGCGAAGTGGGGGTTCAGGAGCGTCGGCGCCTGCCACCAGAGCGTCTTTACGAGGCCCCCGCCGCCCCGCTTCGTGGGGCTGAACGTCCACTTCGTCTGCGCCTGCGCGACGCCGGTGGATGCGAGCATCTGAGCGGCCATGGGCGCCGTCAGGCCCAGGCCGACCATGACCTTGACGAAACGCCGGCGGCTCAGCGTTCCCGCCCTCACCTGATCGATCAGCGTCCTGAGTGCCCGCTCTTCCATGGAGATCCTCCGCGTCACGACGATTTGTGCCGGTAGGCCAGCCGCCAGAGCGACGAGTCCCAGCCCGAGAGGTCCATGCCCCTGAGACGGGCACTGGACGCGGACACGCCGTTGCGCCACAGAACCGGGATGACCACGACGTTCTGGATCACGAGGTCGTTCATCTCCATGGCGACAACCCTCAGTGGAGCGAGGGCCTCCAGCGTCAGCGCGCGCTCAGCAGTCGCACCGCGACTTCGATCGCCTCGACCATGCTCTCGTGGTTCGCGACACCCTTCCAGGCGCGATCGAACGCCGTGCCATGGTCCACGGAGACGCGGAGGAACGGAAGCCCCACGGTGACGTTGACGCCGGAGAGCCCCACCCACCGCTTCGTCGCCTCGTCGTAGTTGAAGCCGAGGGTCTTCACGGGGATGTGCCCCTGGTCGTGATACATGGCGACGACGATATCAAATTCGCCGCCGCGGGCACGGGAGAAGAGCGTGTCGGCGGGCAGGGGACCCGTGACGTTCAGGCCCTTGCCGCGCGCCGCCTCGACCGCCGGGCCGATCGCGGTCTTCTCCTCGTCGCCGAAGAGGCCGTCCTCGCCCGCGTGGGGGTTGAGTCCGGCGACGGCGATGCGGCCCCGCGGGATTCCGAGGCTCTCGAGCGTCCGCTGCGCGAGCTCGATGGTTCGCAGGACGCGCTCGCGCGTCACCAGCTCGGGCACGCGCCGGAGCGCGACGTGGGTCGTCACGTGGATCACGCGGAGCTCGTCGCCCATCAGCAGCATCGCGAAGTCGCGGGTTCCGGACAGGCTCGCGAGGATCTCGGTGTGGCCCGAGTGGGTCATGCCGGCCGCCGCGAGCGCTTCCTTGTTGATCGGCGCGGTGACGATCCCGTGGATCGCGCCGGTCTTCGCGAGGTCCACGGCGGTCTCGATGTACGCGTACGCCGCGCGTCCGGCGGCGGCGCTCACCCGCGCGCGGGGCAGCGTCGCCATGTCCACGTTGGCGAGGTCGAGGACCTCGAGGGTGCCGGGCGGCCAGCGGCAGTCGGCGACGCGCGTGACGCCGTGGAGGCGGAGCGGCGAGCCGACGAGCGCCGCCGCCTCCGTGAGTGTCGACGCCGCGCCGATCACGACCGGCCGGCTCGTGCGTTGCACCTCGGGCTCGGCGGCCGCGCGCACGATGATCTCCGGCCCGACGCCCGCGGGGTCGCCCATCGTCACGCCGAGGATCGGGTTCTTCACGACGCCGCCTCCTTCCAAAGCGAGACGAACAGACCGGGCGGGCCGAAGCCGCCGGCCTTGGTCAGCACGGGCAGCACGGGATGACCGGGCGCTCGCACGTAGCCGAACGCCAGTCCCGGGCGCGGGGCACCGACGAGGTCGATCCGCATGGCGTCGAGCGTCCGATAGAACGCGACGGCGGTGTCGCCCCCGATCAGGACGATCAGATCAAAGGATTCCGTCGCGAGCAAGCGCGCGGCCTCTCGGGCGAGCGTCGCGGCGGCCTCGCCCGTGTCCGTGTCCTCCGCGGCGGCGGTCGCGAGCACGCGCAGGCCCGCGCGCCGCGCCCGGGCGAGCTGGCGCCGCGTCGCTTCGTGGAGGCTCCCCGCAACGATCAGCCACCGCCCGCCCGGCAGCGCCGCCCGCCCCGCGCTGAGGCCGAGGCGCGCGGCGAGTGGCAGCGCCAGGCCGGCGGAGCCGGCGAGGAGCGGCGCGTGCTCGAGCGCGAGCGCGGCGCCGACGATCGTGTCGAGATCGTCGTCCGTCTCGGCGTCCGCCACCGCGATCATCCCCGCGAGCCGCGCCAGGCGTGCGGCGAGGGCCACGGCGCCCGCGCGCACCTCGGCGAGCGGGACCCAGGCGAGCGGCCGGTCGCTCTCGGACCGGATCACGTCCACGACATGCGCCGTCGCGGCGCCGTCGACCCACAGCACGCGGTCGAGCACGACACGGCCCTCGGACGGGAACGCGGGGCAGGTGACGGCGCTGGGCGCGCCCGTGGCCTCGAGGAGCGCGACGATCTCGGCGCCCACGTGGCCCCGGAGCGTCGAGTCGATCTTCTTGAACCACGACGTCGCCGCCGGCCGCGACGCCGCGGCGCCGCTGACGCGCGCGCTCGCCGCCTCGCGATCGATGTGGCGCGACTCCGTGTCCACGACGGCGACCTCCGCGACGACCGGCGCGGCGGGCCAGACCGTGACGGGGACCGGAGCCCTGCCGGCGAAGAGCGTCCCCGCGTCGCAGGCGCCGGTGAGGTCGTCGGCCATGATCGTGAGAGCCATCGGGCCGCCTACTATAGCAAGGGTTGACGGAAGGTTCACGGAGTGTGAGGGTATACTCTCCGTGTTCTGGGGACCGTGATCATGCCCATCCATGTGGAGCCGGGATGTCACAGAAGCTCGCGCTGACCGCTGTCGTCGCCGTCGCCGGGGCCGTCGTCGGCGTGGTGCTCGTCGCGGCGGTGCGGCCGGCGCCCGAGCACGTGTCGTCGGGTCCGGCCGTCGCCCGCCGCGCCGAAGAGGCGCCGACGGGCGCCCAGACCCCCGCCCAGGCGGCGCTCAAGCCTCGCAAGGGGCGCGTGCTCAGCGTCGCCGACGCCGCGAAGGAACTCGACCTCATCGCGCCGTCGCGACAGAAGCTCGCCGAGGACTTCACCCTGCCGCTCGTGGGGGGCGACAAGCTCCGGCTCTCCGCGGCGCGCGGGAAGGTCGTGTTCATCAACTTCTGGGCGACCTGGTGCCTGCCGTGCCGCGAGGAGATGCCGGCGATGGAGCGCCTCTGGCAGCAGCAGAAGGGCCAGGGCCTCGTGCTCGTCGCCGTGTCGGTCGACACCGACACGAAGAAGGTCAAGCCCTACCTCGACGAGCACAAGCTCACGTTCCCGGTGGGGCTCGACCCGAAGATGGACCTCGCGAACGCGTACGGTGTGCGCGCGGTGCCGTCGAGCTTCGTCGTGGACCGTCAGGGCCACCTCACCGCGATCGCGCTGGGGCCGCGCGAGTGGGACAACGACGCGTCCCACTCGCTGATCGAAGGGCTGCTGCGGTCGCGATGAGCGAATCCCTCGGGGTCGCCGTCGCGTTCAGCTCGGGACTCTTCTCGTTCCTGTCGCCGTGCGTGCTGCCGCTCTTTCCGTCGTACCTGTCGTTCATCACGGGCATGTCCGTCGCCGACCTCACCGCGGACCTCTCGGGGGCGGTGCGCTGGCGGATCCTGGGTCACGCGCTGGCCTTCGTCGTGGGGTTCTCGATCGTCTTCGTGGCGCTCGGCGCCTCGTTCAGCGCGGCGGGCCAGTTCCTGCTCGACTACCGCGACTGGATCCGTCGGATCGGCGGGATCCTCATCGTCGTCTTCGGCCTGTACATCGTCGGCGTGCTCCGAGTCGGGATCTTCGGGCGCACTCAGCAGTGGCAGCTCCGGGAGAAGCCGGCAGGCTACCTCGGCTCGCTCGCGGTCGGCGTCACGTTTGCGATTGGCTGGACGCCGTGCGTCGGGCCGATCCTGGGCGCGATCCTCTCCCTCGCGTCGACGGCCAACGACGTCGGGCGGGGCATCGGCCTGCTGACCGCGTACTCCGCGGGGCTCGGCGTTCCGTTCCTCCTGGCGGCCGCGGCGCTCGGCCCGTTCCTGAAGTTCTTCCGCCGCTACCGTCCATTCATCCCGGTCGTGGAGCGCGCGGCAGGCCTGATCCTGGTCGTGGTGGGCGTGCTCGTCTTCACCAACTACTACGTCGTCCTCAACGCCTGGGCCATCTCGCTCACCCCCGACTGGCTCCTCAAGCGGCTCTAGCCGCGTGCGCGTCCACGTCAGCGTCCCCGCGACGTCCGCCAACCTCGGCCCAGGGTTCGACGCGCTCGGCCTGGCGTGGGCGCTCCACAACGAGGTCGTTCTGTCCGAGGCCGAGGGAGTGAGCGTCGCGATCGAGGGTGAGGGCGCCGCGCGGCTGCCGCGGACCGCCGACAACATGGTCGCGCGCGGCGTGAAGCTCGCCTACGACGCGACGGGACGCCCATTCAAGGGGTGCGCGCTCGCGTGCACGAACCGCGTGCCCTCGGCGCGCGGGCTCGGCTCGAGCGCCGCGGCGTGGGTGGGCGGCCTGGTGGCGGGCAACGCGCTGCTCGGCTCGCCCCTCACGAAGGACGCGCTCCTCTCCCTCGCCGCGCGCGCCGAGGGGCATCCGGACAACGTCGCCGCGGCGATCTTCGGCGGACTGACCGTCTCCTGCGTGAGCGACGCGACGGTCACCGCGGTTCCGCTCCCGGTGCCCGCGAGTCTCCGCTGGGTCGTCCTCATCCCGGAAGTCACGAACGCCACCGCCGACGCGCGGGCCGTCCTTCCGACATCGGTACCCCACGCGGACGCCGTGTTCAACGTCCAGCGCGTGGCGCTGCTCCTCGCGAGCCTGTGGGCGGGGCGGCCGGCCGCGCTCGGCGTCGCCTTCGAGGACCGGCTGCACGAGCCCTACCGGCTTCGGTTGTTCCCCTGGATGTCCGACGTCGTCAAGGCGGCGCGCGCCGCCGGAGCGCTCGGCTGTGTCCTGAGTGGCGCCGGGCCGTCGCTGCTCGCGGTGGTCGCGGGCGACGGTGCACCGGTGGCGGCCGCGATGGAGGCGGTGCTGCGCCGCGCGGGAATCGCCGGCGCCGCGCGCGCGCTCGACGTCGACACGTCGGGCGCGCGGAGCCGCGTGATCGGTTGAGCGCCGTACCCGACGGCGTCCTGCCAGACCATGAGCTCCGCGCCGCCGTCCGCGACGGGTGGATCCGCGCCGAGCGGCCGATCGGAGACGACCAGTACCAGCCCGCCAGCCTCGACCTCCGGCTCGGTTCGAGCGCGTATCAGCTCCGCGCGAGCTTCCTGCCGTTCCGGCAGACGGTCCAGAGCCGACTCGAGGCGCGCGACCTCACCGAGCGCGACCTGGTCATCGATCGGGTGTCGCTGGAGTCGGGCGCGACGCTGCAGCGCGGGTCGGTCTATCTCGTGCGGCTCCTCGAGTCGCTGGCGCTTCCAGAGCGCGTGCGGGGCCGCTCGAACCCCAAGAGCACGACGGGCCGCCTCGACATCTTCACGCGGGTCATCACCGATGCGACCCCGCGCTTCGACGAGGTCCGCGCGGGGTATCACGGGCCCCTCTATCTCGAGGTCTCGCCGCAGTCCTTCCCGATCCGCGTGCACGCAGGCGCCTCGCTGAATCAGCTCCGCCTGCTTTCAGGTCAGACCGCGATCGCCGACGCCGAGCTGACACGGATCTATCGCCAAACGCCGCTCCTCTACGACGACGACGGCCGCCCGATCCCTCTCGAGCGCGTCGCCGTCAACGATGGCCTGTGTATGGGCGTCGACCTCTCCGGACGGCTGACCGGCTCTATCATCGGCTACCGCGCCCAGCCGAACCCGCCGGCCGTGGACTGGAGCCGGGTCGACCACTACGACCCGGCCGAGTTCTGGGAGCCGATCAAGTGGGCCGCCCGTGACGCGTATATTCTGGAAGCCAACCGCTTCTACATTCTCGTGTCCAAAGAGCGAATCCGCGTGCCTCCCGAATTCGCGGCGGAGATGGTCGTCTACGACGCGGGTGCGGGAGAGATCCGCACCCACTACGCAGGCTTTTTCGACCCCGGCTTCGGCTTCGGCGACGGGAGCGTGCTGGGCACGAAGGTGGTCATGGAAGTGAGAGCCCGGGAGGTGCCCTTCCAGGTCTACGACGGCCAGACCTCGTTCAAGGTCGGATTCGAGCGGCTCCGATCGCGCCCGGAGCGGGTCTACGGGGTCGGCCTCGGCTCCTCCTACCAGCACCAGACCCTGACCCTCAGCAAACACTTCCGCCGTTGACGGGGAAAGCCGGGGAACGATGGTAGAATGCATCAAGGGAGGGCGCGATGGCTGAGCAGCAGAAGAAGAAAGAGACCAAGCCCACCAAGCCCGCCGAGGGCGGCGACGGCGCTGCCGGCAGCCCGGAGCTCGCCAAGAAGGGCAAAAAGATCAAGGAAGACATCGACAAGCTCCTCGACGAGATCGACGACATCCTCGAGGAGAATGCCGAAGAGTTCGTCAAGAGCTACGTCCAGCGCGGTGGTGAGTAGCGCATGCCGATCTACGAGTACCGCTGCACGCATTGCGAGAAGGAGTTCGAGAAGTACGTCTCCGGCCCCGCGACCGCCGTCGCGTGCCCGGTGTGCGCGAGCTCGAACGTGATGCGCAAGCTGTCGGTGTTCGGTCTGCGGGCCGCCGGCAGCTTCACACCGTCGTCGACGATGTCGACCGGCGGTTGCTGCGGCGGCGGCTGCGGCTGCCACTGACGCGGGCCACCCTCCCGTCCGGCTCCCTATGGACCTGCGCCGCCTCGAGGTGTTCGCGAAGGTGGCCGAGCTGGGGAGCTTCTCTCGCGCGGCCGACGCCCTCTCTCTGACGCAGCCGACCGTCTCCGAGCACGTCCGCGCCCTCGAGGACGAGCTCGGCGTCTCGCTCCTCGACCGCCTCGGCCGCGGCGCCACGCCGACGCACGCGGGCCGGCTCCTGCTCGGTTACGCGCGCCGCCTGCTCGCGCTCCAGCGTGAGGCGCAGCAGGCGCTCGACCAGTTCCAGGGACGCATGTCAGGCGAGCTGGTCGTCGGCGGCTCCACGATCCCGGGCGAGTACGTGCTGCCCGCGCTGATCGGACGATTCAAGGGGAAGTATCCGGACATCTCGATCTGCCTGCGCATCGGCTCGAGCCGCCAGGTCACCGCGTGGGTCGAGGAAGGACTCGCCGAGGTCGGCGTCGTCGGCGCCCCGCCCGGTCCGAAGACCCTCCGCGCGCGCGAGCTAATGGCCGACGAGCTCGTCGTCGTCGTCCCGGCGGGGCACGCGTGGGCGAACCGCAACACCGTGACGCTCGCCGACGTCCAGCGCGAGCCCCTCATCGTGCGCGAGCCCGGCTCGGGCTCGCGCGAAGCGCTCGAGCGGGCGCTCGACCAGGTGAACACCGAGCTGTCGGCGTTCCGTGTCGTCGGCGAGATGGGCTCGACTCAGGCGATCAAGCAGGGCGTGCGCGCAGGCGTCGGAATCGCGCTCGTCTCGAAGCGGGCGGTGGAGGACGAGTGCCGTGCGGGGCTCCTCTTCTGTCTCGGGGTGAAGGATCTGCGCGTCGGGCGCGCGTTCTATCTGGTCACCCACCGCGACCGGAGCCGCTCGCCGCTCGCCGAGGCCTTCGTCCAGTTCGTCGAATCGGAGTCCCCGGCGGACACGTCTTAAGACGGCGATGGCCAAGCACACCCACACGGAGGTCCGGCTCACCTCGTACGCCGCCTGCGCCGGCTGAGCGTCCAAGATGGCTCCTGGAGATCTCCAGGAGGTGCTCGAGGCGCTCAAGCCCATGGGTCGCGCGCAGCCCGACCTGCTCGTCGGCCTGGGCGCGGCCGACGACGCCGCGGTCTATCGCATCACCGCCGACGTGGCGATCGTCGCGACCGTGGACTTCTTCCCGCCGGTGGTGGACGACCCGTGGACCTGGGGCGCGATCTCGGCCACGAACTCGATGTCCGATGTCTTCGCCATGGGCGGCGAGGTGCTCTTCGCCCTCGCGGTCGCGGGGTTTCCGCGCGAGATGTCCAAGGCGATCATCGCGGAGGTCTTCCGCGGAGGGAGCGATAAGATCGCGGAGGCGGGTGGCGTGATCGCGGGGGGGCATACGGTCGTCGACGCCGAGCCCAAGTATGGACTCTGTGTCACCGGCCGCGTCCACCCCGACCGCATCCTCATCAAGGGCGGCCTCCGAGCCGGCGACCGGCTCTTCCTGTCCAAGCCCCTGGGGACCGGCGTGATCACGACCGCCGCGAAGGACGGCGCCGTGAGCGCGGCGGTGCTGGAGGGCGCCGTCGCGAGCATGCTCAGGCTGAACCGCGTCGCGGCGGAGGTCGCGCGCGAGGCCGGCGCCAGGGGAGCGACCGACGTCACGGGCTTCGGCCTTCTCGGTCACGCCGGTGAGATGGTGAAGGCGTCGGGCGTGGGCATCGCGATCGGCGCGCCCCGCCTGCCCCTGCTCCCCGGCACGCGCGAGCTCGCGGAGGCCGGCCATTGGAGCGGCGGCATGCAGCGCAATCGCCGTCACGTCGACGCGGTTTTCGGCGAAGGGCTGCGCATCGATCCATCCGTCCCGGCGCCGCTCGTCGCGCTGCTCACGGAATCGGAGACGTCGGGCGGCCTCCTCTTCTCGGTCGCGGCCGGTCGCGCGCCCGGCGTGCTGGACGCGTTTCGTCGCCGCGGGGAGGAGTGCTGGGAGATCGGTGAGGTTCTTTCGGAGCCGGTGATCCGGGTTACGGCTTAGCGGCGCGCTGGGTACGGAGAACGGCAAGCAGCCGTTTCTTCAGCTCGGGAGGGATGTCGACCTCACGGAGCTTGCGGGCGGCGTTGATCGTCCCGCGGTAGGTGTTGACGAAGGCGACGCACGGGGCGCAGCCCTCGATGTGCCACTCCAGCAACTCGAGCGTCTGTCGGGGAAGGGTTCCCTCGAGATACTCACCCAGGAGCTCGGCGATCTGCCGACACTCGATCGATGAGGGCCCCGGCGATCCGCAGTCAGACATCGCAGTGAGACATCCTTAGTGTCCCAGCACATTATATAGGACGGCCAGGCCGGGGCCAGAGATTCCGCGGTCGGCCCTGCCGCGCGGCGTCTGGACGGAGCGCGCCGATGCCCGTATGCTCGGGCCCGATGTCGCCGCGCGTGGCGCTGCTGACCCCGTTCGCGTTCCCGTCGGTGCGCGGGAACGCCGTCACCGCCGCCCGGGTGGCGCGCGGCCTTCGCGCCCGCGGCGTCGGGCTGGACGTCTGGGACATCTCGCTCCGCCCCGAGGCGACCGTCGAGGCCGAGGTGGAGGCGTTCCGGCCCACCCTGGTCCACGCGTTTCACGCCTACCGCGCGGGGCCGCTCGCGCTGCGCCTGGCACGGCGGGCCGAGATCCCGCTGGTCGTGACGCTGACGGGCACCGACGCCAACCATGACCTCTTCGATCCCGAACGCGCCTCCGTCGTGCGCCGCGTGCTCGAGGGCGCCTCACGGCTGACCGCCTTCCACGACTCGATCGCCGAGCGCGTGGCCGGGGCGCTGCCCGACCTCCGGGACCGGCTCGTCGTCGTTCCCCAATCCGCCCTGCTCGACACGACGGAGCCCTTCGACCTCCACGCCCGCTGGGACCTCCCGCGGGACCGTGACCTGTTCATCTTCCCCGCCGGCATCCGAATGGTGAAGCGCCCGCGCTTCCCGCTCGAGCCGCTCGAACGGCTCGTTGCCCGACGCCCGCGCGTGCGCCTCCTCTACGTCGGGCCCACGCTCGACGCCGATGAGGGCGACGCGCTCCTCGGTGCCCTCCGGGGGCGGCCGTGGGCGCGCTGGATCGGGACCGTTCCCCACGCCGAGATGGGCGGGCTCCTCGCCCTCGGGGACGTCGTGCTGAACTGCTCGATCTCCGAAGGTGGAATGGCCAACTCCGTGCTCGAGGCGCTGGCGCTGGGTCGCGCGGTGCTGGCCTCCGACATCGAGGGGAACCGATCGCTGATCGAAGACGGTGTCACCGGATACCGCTTCCGTGACGAGGCCGAGTTCGAGCGTCGCGCGAACCTGCTCGCCTCCGATGCGGCCCTCCGCGCGCGCCTGGGCGCCGCGGGACGCGAGCTGGTCGAGCGCCGGTACCCGGTGGCGAGAGAGATCGACGGCTATCTCGACGTCTACCGCCGGCTGGTCCCGGTTTCCGCGTGAGCTCCCGGCTGGCGGCCTTCCTGACCCCGCGGTCGATCGCGCTCGTCGGCTGCCCGGGCGACCTGACGCGGCCCGGCGCGCGGCCGCTCGTCTACCTCAGGCAGCACCACTACACGGGCAACGTCTACCCGGTGAACCCGCGCCACGCCGAGATCGGTGGCTTCAAGGCGTATCCGTCGCTCGCAGCCCTGCCCGAGCGCCCCGACATCGTCTGGATCGGCGTGCCGGGGGCGCAGGTGGAGGCGGCACTCGTCGAAGCCGCGCGCGTGGGCGTCCCGCACGCCGTCATCCTCACCGCCGGCTTCGGCGAGACCGACGCCGGGGGGCGCCGGCGCCAGGCGCGACTCGCGGAGCTGGCGGGGGCGGCGGGGATCGCGGTGCTCGGGCCGAACATGCTCGGGTTCATCAACTGTTGGGACCGCGTGCCGCTGACCTTCTCTCCGGCGGGCGGCCTCGAGCCGCTCATCGCCGGTCCGCTCGGCGTCGCGTCCCAGAGCGGCGCGCTCGCCGGCATCGTCGTGAACCGCGCGTTCGACCGGAAGGTCGGCGTGAGCGCGATGGTCTCGACCGGCAACGAGGTGGGGATCACCGTCTCGGAGTGTCTCGAGTACTTCGCGGAGGACCCGCGCACGCAGGCCGTGGCGCTCGTCGTCGAGGGCGTCCGCGATGGCGAGCGGTTCAGGCGCGCGGCGGCGCGGCTCACAGAGGTCGGAAAGCCGATCGTGGCGCTCAAGATGGGTCGCTCAAACACGGGCCGGCGCAACGCGCTGACTCACACCGGAGCGCTCGCCGGCTCGCACGCGGCCTGGCAGGCCGTCGCACGCCAGCTCGGCATCGTCGAGGTGGAGACCTTCGACGACCTCGTCGAGGTCGCCGGCTACCTGTCGCGTGAGCGCCGGCGGCGGTACCGCGGCGTCGCCGTGGTCGCGACGTCCGGCGGCGCCTCGATCATGACGGCCGACCAGCTCGAGGCGCGGTCCATCGCGCTGCCGCGGCTCGCTCCGGCGACCGTCGCGGCGCTCGGCGGACTCCTGCCGGACTATGCCCACACGCGCGACAACCCGGTGGACGTCACGGCGGGGTTGAGCGAAGCGCTCTTCGGACGCGTGCTGGAGACTCTCGTCGCCGATCCTGGTGCGGACGCCGTCGTGGCCGTCGTCACGGGCGCCCGCGGCGTCGAGCGCGCCGAGAACGTGTCGCGCGTGGCGAGCGAGTCGAGCAAGCCGCTCCTGGCGTGCTGGCTCGGCGGGAGCCTCACCGAGGACGGGCGGAAGCTCCTCGACGCGCGCGAGGTGCCGTGCTTCCGCAACCCGCGCACGCTCGCGCTCGCCCTCGCCGGGGCGCGCGGCTTCGAGGCGGCCCGGGCCGCCTGGCGGTCTCGGCGGCCGATCGAGACGCGCGGCCCGGCGGCAGTTGCCCTGCCGCCACGCGGCGGGCTCGCCTACGCCGTGCTCGCCGACCTCGCGTGCCGTGCGGGCGTGCCGCAGGTGCCCGAGGCTCTCGTGGGTACGCCGGAGGAGGCGGCCCGCGCGGCACGCCGCCTGGGCTTCCCGGTGGCGCTCAAGGTCCTGGCGCCGGATCTTCCCCACAAGACCGAGGCCGGCGCACTCGCGCTCGGTCTGGCCACGGCCGGGGAGGTTCGCTCGGCCGCGGCGCGCCTACTCAAGCGCACGCGCGGCGCCCGTGTGGAAGGGCTCCTCGTGCAGCGCATGGTGTCGGGCGTGGAGGTCCTGGTCGGGGTGACGCGAGACCCTACCTTCGGACCGCTCCTCGTGATCGGGGCGGGAGGCGTTCAGGCCGAGCTGCTCGCGGACACGGCGTGCCGACCGCTCCCCGTGAGCCGGCAGGAGATCGTCGCGCTGCTCGGCGAAGTCCGTGCCCTGGGCGTGCTTCGCGGATACCGTGGCCGTCCCCCCGCGGACGTGCCGGCCCTCGTCCAGGCGATCGCCGGGCTCACACGTCTGGCCCAGCGACTCGGCGCTCGGCTCGTCTCGCTCGACGCCAACCCGATCGTTGTGCGGGAGCGCGGCCACGGGGCGTTCGCCGTCGACCTGCTCGTCGAGCTCACGGCCGCGACGGGTGCCGGCTGAGCGCGCAGGGGGGGCACCCTTGCCTCCGTGGCAGGCAGGCTCTCCACGGGGCGCCGTGGCGGCCGGAGCGACACGTCAATAGGGGCGGTCACTTGCTCCCGATTGCGCTCCCTGCAGCAAATGGCGTGCGCATTGCAGAGGTCTTTGGGGTTACGATGAGGTGAGCTCAGGATGCGACCGGCGACCGCTAGGGCGGGTTGACGGCTCTTTATAATGGTCGTGTCGGCGTGATCGTCCGAGAGAGGAGACCTGAATGAGTCAGGACGCTCGGGTGGAAGCGTTCGTCACCGCATTCGAGGCGCTGCGGGCGGAGGTCGAGAAGGTGATCGTCGGCCACCGCGAGATCATCACCCACGTCCTGACGAGCATGTTTGCCGGCGGTCACGTCCTGCTCGAGGGCGTGCCCGGCCTCGGCAAGACGCTCCTCATCAAGACGCTCGCGGAAGGTCTCGAGCTGTCGTTCTCGCGGATCCAGTTCACCCCGGACCTGATGCCCGCCGACATCATCGGCACGAACATCATCGTGGAGGACGCGGACGGCCGGAAGCACTTCCAGTTCCAGCAGGGGCCGATCTTCGCCCACATCCTCCTCTCGGACGAGATCAACCGTGCCACGCCAAAGACCCAGTCGGCGCTGCTCGAGGGAATGCAGGAGGGCGCCGTGACCGTCGGCGGCGCCTCGCGGCCGCTGCCCGCGCCCTTCTTCGTGCTCGCGACGCAAAACCCGATCGAGATGGAGGGCACGTATCCGCTGCCCGAAGCACAGCTGGACCGGTTCCTCTTCAAGCTGCGGGTCCGGTACCCGGCGCTCGACGAGCTGAACGCGATCATCGACCGCACCACGCGATCACGGCACGTGACGGTGAGCCGCGTGATGAGCGGGTCCACCGTGCTCTCGCTCCGCGAGCTGATTCGGGAGGTGCCGATCGCCACGCACGTCCGCGACTTGGCGTCCACCATCGTCATGGCGACGCACCCGTCCTGGGCCGGCTCGCCCGAGCCCACGCGCCGTTTCGTGCGGTACGGCGCCAGCCCTCGCGGGGCCCAGGCGCTCGTGCTCGGTGCCAAGGTGCGGGCTCTCGCGGAGGGGCGCTACAACGTGAGCGTGGAGGACATCAAGGCCCTCGCCGCGCCCGCGCTGCGTCACCGGGTCATCCTGAACTTCGAGGGCGAGGCCGAGGGCGTTGACACCGACACCCTGATCGGTCAGATCGTGGAGGCTGCAGAGGCCGTTACGGCGAGCGGTAAAGAAGTCTTTCTCCGCTGAGCGCGGGAGGACCCCATGGCCCATCCGCAGGCGATCGAAGTCCTTGTCCGGCGGGTCGCGCGGGAGGTCAGGGTCCGTCGCGCGGAGCACTGGAGCCTGCGCGGCGCATTCTGGGGCGGCCTCGCCGCCGTGGTCGTGCTCTCTTTCAAGGCCGGTCTGGGCACCACCGCGCTCGTCGTCGCCCCTGCGCTCGTGGCGCTGGGCGTGGTCGCCGGTGCCACCTATGGACTGACCAAGCGGGTGGACCCTCACGATATCGCGCGGCTCGCCGACCGCGCCTTCGACCTCGCCGACCGCGTCGCCACCGCGCTCGAGTGGGCCGACCACCCCGACCGAACGCCGCTCGTGGATGCGCTCGTCGCCGACACCGTGGAGCGCGTCTCGGCCCTCGAGTCGCGGCAGATCGTGCGCCGCGCGATCCCGGTGGAAGGGCGCTGGCTAGGGGTGCCGCTGCTCGCGGGGTTGGTCCTGGCGCTCGCGCCGGCGATCCGCTTGCCGATGGGGGCCCTCGTGGACTTCACGCCCTCCACCGAGACGGAGCCGCACGAGGAGCGGACCACCACCGACCCGATGGAGGAGCGGTCACGGCCGCTGTCGGCGACCCCGCTCAAGCGCCCGTCGTTCGAGGAGCGCGACTTCGCCCAGCGCAGTGGCACGGGTAGCGGGGCGACCGCGGGCGACCTCTCGGCGATCTTCAAGGACACCGCGCTGTCGAGCCAGCGGCCCGACTTCAACAGCTTCCTGAAGAAGGGCGACGAACGGCTCAAGCTGCTGGAGCAGGTGGATCGGCTGCCGGATCTCCAGTCGGACTTCACGAGCTCGCAGTACAAGATGGTCTTCAAAAAGTCCAAGTCGCTGCTGAGCGGGCTTTCGCCGGACATCTCGCCCCAGAAGCTGCGCGAGCTGCTCGACGAGATGGAGCGCCTCGGGCGCAAGGGCGGCAACTGGAGTGGGGACGCGAGCGAGGGGATGGAGGCGCTCGAGGGCGGGCAAACGGACCGTGCCCTCGAGGCCATGCAGCGCGCGCTCGACAAGATGCGTGCGATGGAGGAGTCGCAGCGCTCGGGGAAGGGGCTGCGCGGCGGCCGTGAGAGCGAGCGAGGCGCACGGGGGCGTGACCGCGCTCGAGGCGGCGGCGAGGGCAGCAACGGGCCCGAGGACCAGGACTTCGGAGAGGGCGAAGGGTTCCTGCCCGGCAAGGGACGGAGCACCATGCCGAAGGGCGACCCGACGGCGCGGCTCCGGGCCAGCCCCTTCGATGTCGGCGTCGAGGGCGAGTCGCGCCGCGGGAGGAAAGAGGGCTACGACACGAACCTCACGGGCCGGGCCGGGCAGATGCCGTCGCGCCTCATGTACCTCGGGGTCATCGGGCAGTACCGCAAGATGATGGAGGACGCGATCACGCGCGAGCAGGTGCCGCGCGACTATCACGACCAGGTCCGGAACTACTTCCAGGCGCTCGACGAGCGGTAGCCTCATGCCCACCACCCGTTCGGCGCCCTTCTCCTCGGAGTTCCTGGCGCAGCTGGAGCGCCTGGCGCTGCTCTCGCGTCGCACGTTTCGCGGGCGCGTGAGGGGGGAACGGCGGAGCCCGCGCCGCGGGCACAGCGTCGAGTTCTGCGACTACCGCGCCTACGGGGTCGGCGACGACCTCCGCTACGTCGACTGGAACATCTACGGGCGTCTCGACCGGCTCCACGTCAAGCTCTTCGTTGACGAGGAGGACCTCTGCCTTCACCTCCTCCTGGACGCCTCGGCGTCCATGGACTTCGGCGCCCCGACGAAGCTCGAGTACGGAGCGCGGCTCGCATCGGCGCTCGGCTTCGTCGGCCTCGTCGGCATGGAGCGCGTCGGCGTCGGCGTGCTGCGCGAGCGCGTCGCCGAGGGTTGGCCGCCCACGCGCGGGCGCACCCAGGTGGTGAACCTGTTCGAGTTCTTGGGTCGCGTCGAGCCGGCCGGCGGGACGAGCCTCAACGACGGGCTCGGCAACTACGCCATGCGGGCGCGCGAGCCGGGGCTCGCCGTCGTGGTCTCCGATCTCATGGATCCCGACGGGTTCGAGACGGGCGTGCGCGCCCTGCTCGAGCGGCGATTCGACGTCCACCTGATCCACGTGCTGGCGCCCGAGGAGATGGACCCCGAGCTCGCCGGCGACCTGCGGCTCGTCGACGCCGAGACCGGTGAGGCCCGTGAGCTCTCCGTCGACGGCGAGGCGATGCGTGCCTACCATGAGCGCCTCCGGCAGTTCCTCGAGCGTGCCGAGACGTTCAGCCGCACCCAGGAGATCGGGTACCACCGCGTGACGACCGATACGCCGGTCGAGGAGTTCGTGCTCGCGCAGATCCGAGGCCGACTGCTGGTATGAGCTTCCTCTCGCCCCTCGCGTTCGCCCTCACGGCGCTCGTCCTGCCGCTCGTCCTGCTCTATTTCCTCAAGATCCGCCGGCGCGAGCGGCGGGTGCCGAGCCTGCTCCTGTGGGATCCGTCGCTGCGCGACCGCGAGGCGTCGGCGTTCTTTCAGCGGCTCCAGCGCGATCCGCTGCTGATCCTCCAGATCCTCGCCCTCCTCGCGCTGGCCATCGCGCTGGCGCGGCCGGCCGCCACGGTGATGGGCGAGGGCGCCCGCAAGGTCGTGGTGGTGCTCGATACCTCGGCGTCGATGAAGGCGCACGACGTCGGTCCGTCGCGCTTCGACGTCGCGCGGGCGGAGGCGGTCCAGCTCGTGCGGCGCCTCGGCGAGGGCGCCGAGGTGATGATCATCGAGACGGGCGTCCAGCCGAAGGTGACCGCCGCGCTCGGGCGCGACCGCCAGCGTGCCCTGACCGCCCTCGGCCAAGCGCAGGCCCGGGACCTCCCGACCCGGCTCGGCGAGGCCGTCCGGACGGCGCGTGCGCTGGTCGGCGCCGACCCACGCGCCGAAATCCACGTCTTCACCGACGGCGCGTTCGCGCCGCCCTCGGACCAGGCGGTCGCGGACCCGCGAATCCGCTGGGTCGGCGTGGGACGGCGGAGCTGGAACGTCGGCATCACGAGCTTGGCGATCCGGAAGGCCTACTTCGGCGCGTCCGATTACCAGGCGTTCGTCTCACTGGTGAACTACTCGCCCGAGGCCCAGACCTTCACGTTCGCCCTGGAGCTCGACGGCCGGACGATCGCCGAGAAGGATGTCACGCTCGAGCCGAGCGTTCGGCGCTCGGTCGTGCTCCCGTTCAGCCACGGCGGCGGGGGGGTCGTCACGGCGCGCCTCCGGATCGACGACGATCTCGCGGTGGACGACGTCGCCTACGCCGTGCTGCCGCCGCCGCGCAAAATCAACGTCCTGCTCGTGAGCCCGGGCAACCTCTTCCTCGAGAAGGTCTTGAGGACGGACCCGCAGGTCTCGCTCGAGGTTCGCACGCCGGACCAGTATGCGGGCGGCATGGCCGAGGCCGACGTCGCCGTCCTGGACTCCGTCACGCCGCCGCGGGTGGGGCCGGGACGCTTCGTGTTCGTCAACGCGGTCCCGCCCGACGTGCCGCTCGAGGTCCTCGGCAGGATCGAGCGGCCCACCATCATGGACTGGGACCGCGCGCATCCGATCATGCGCCACGTGGAGTTCGCAAAGGTCGCGATCGAAGACGCCATGCGGATCCGCCCACTCGCCGCGGGCCGACCGCTCGTCGAAGCCGTGGGTGGCCCGCTCATCTACGCGCTCGAGGAGCCCGACCGGAAGGCGATCTTCATCGGCTTCGACCTCTTCAAGACGGACTTCCCGCTGCGCGTCGCCTTCCCGCTGATCCTCTCCAACAGCCTGCGCTGGCTGCACCCGGCCGCGCTCGATCAGTCGAGCCTCCAGCTCGCGGCGGGCCAGCCGATTCTCCTTCCGGTCGCGCACGGCGTGACGAGCGTGAGCGTGACGACCCCGCACGGCCGCGTCGTCAAGGCCCTGGTGACCCGCGGGATGGTGAGCTTCACCGACACCGACGAGGTCGGCGTCTACACCCTGTCGAGCGCGAGGGGAGAGACGCGGGTCGCGGTCAATTTGATGGACGCCGAGGAATCGAATCTTCAGCCACGCCCCCTGCCGGCGTTCTCCGGCCCTCCCGCGGTGGCGCCGGCGCCCGTGCCGATCCAGCGCGAGCTCTGGCCGCTGTTCGTGCTCATCGCCGCGCTCCTGCTCGCCGTCGAGGGGCTGCTCTACTGGCGGCGGCAGACCGCGGGGCGGCTCCGGGCGCCCGCGGGCGCCGGGGACCGCTGGGCGCTGGCGCTCCGGGGCGCGCTCGTCGTCGTCCTCTTCCTGACGCTCGCGCGCCCGGCGCTGCCACGCTGGGTGGACCGGATGAACGTCGTCTTCCTCCTCGACGTGTCGGACAGCGTGAGCCTCGCCGCCCGCGAGCGCGCGTACCGGTTCGTCGCCGAGGCCGTCAGGTCGATGCGGCCCGCCGACCGTCAGAGCGTCATCGTGTTCGGTGACGCCGCCGTCGTCGACCAGGAGCTCACGAGCCGGTCCACGGTGGACCGGCCAAAGGCGCAGGTGGACGGGCGCGGGACCAACATCTTCCAGGCGATCCAGCTCGCCCTCGCGATGCTGCCGCCGGGGCAGGCGAACCGGATCGTGATGCTGACGGACGGGCGGCAGAACGCGGGCAACGCGCTTGCTGGAGCCCAGGCGGCCAAGAACGCCGGAAGTGACATCCACTACGTCGCGGCGCCGCTGACCTTCACCCAAGAAGTGGTGGCCGAGGCGCTCGTGCTCCCGCAGGAGGTCAAGTACGGTGAGCCGTTCCAGGCGAAGGTGGTGGCGTGGAGCCACAAGGACGCCCAGGGGCGGCTCTCGCTCTTCCGCAACGGCGAATTTCTCGGCTCGCAGGTGGTCCGGTTCAACGCGGGCAAGAACGTGTTCAGCTACCGTCAGGCGCTCGATGCCAGTGGCATTCACGTCTACCAGGCGTTGATCGAGGTCGAGGGGGACACGATCGAGGAGAACAACCGCGCCGTCGGGACGGTGGTCGTCCGCGGCCGGCCGCAAGTGCTGCTCGCCGACCGCGACCGGAGCCACGCGCAGTCCCTCGCCGGCGCGCTGCGGGCGCAGAACATCGAGGTCACCGTCGTCGAGCCGCCGCAGATCCCGGTCGACCTGGCGGGCCTGCAGAAGTACGACGGCGTCATCCTCTCGAACGTCTCCTCGCTCAAGCTCACGCGCGCGCAGATGGGATACATCCGCGACTACGTCCGTGACGGGGGGGGCGGCCTCCTGATGGTCGGCGGTGAGGAGAGCTTCGGGCTCGGCGGCTACTACCGCACGCCGATCGAGGAAGCGCTGCCGGTCACGATGGAGGTCAAGCAGAAGGTCGAGATCCCGAGCCTAGCGGTCGTCCTGTCGATCGACCGCTCCGGCTCGATGGCGATGGCGACCGACGAGAAGGTCACCAAGCTCGACCTGGCGAAAGAGGCCGCGCACCTCGTCGTGGACCTCCTCGATGAGCGCAACGAAGTTGGCGTCATGAGTTGGGACACCGAGTTCATCTGGGACGCTTCGGTGAGGTCGGCGAAAGACCGGCAGGCGATCCATCACGCGATCGCAACGATCAAGGCGGGCGGGGGCACGGACGGGTACCCCGCGCTGAAGGAGTCGTACGCGGTCCTGTTCGATCGCCCCGCGCTCCTCAAGCACGTCATCTTCCTCTCCGACGGCCAGATGACGCGCGGTGACTTCCAAGGCCTGCTGCGACGGATGGCGAAGGACAAGATCACCGTGTCGACGGTGGCGATCGGCAAGGACGCCGACGTCCAGCTCATGGTGGACATCGCCAAATGGGGGAGGGGGCGGTTCTATTACACCGAGGACTCGCAGACGATCCCACGTATCTTCACGCTCGAGACGCAGCTTGCGTCGAAGGCCTCGCTCATCGAGCAGCCCTTCAAGCCCCAGCTCACGTCGCCCAACCACGAGGCGATGCAGGAGATCGACTGGAAGAACGCGCCGCCGCTCGGCGGCTACGTCGCCACCACGCTCAAGTCCACGGCCGAGCTGGTCTTGATGAGCCATCAGGAGGACCCGGTGCTCGCGACGTGGCGCTACGGGCTCGGCCGCGCCGCGGCCTTCACGTCGGACGCCAAGGCGAAGTGGGCGGTCCTCTGGCTCCGGTGGCGCGACTTCAACAAGTTCTGGTCGCAGCTGGTCCGGTGGACACTCCGGAGCGGGTCGCGCAGCGACACGGTGGCGCTCGTCGAGCGGCACGACGACGTCGGCGAGATCGTCGTCGACGCGGTCGACACGAAGGGCGAGTTCATCAACTTCCTGGACTCCCAGGTGGGAGTCGTCGCGCCCAACCGGGAGCGCACGGTCATCGACCTCGAGCAAGTCGGGCCGGGCCGCTACCGCGGGCGCTTCCCGGTCACGCAGGAGGGCGTGTACCTGGTGGGCATGGCGCAGCGGCGCGCCGACCGGGTCATCGGCTCGCAGCTCGCCGGGTTGGTGGTGCCCTACGCCCAGGAGCTGCGCGACCTGGGGGTGGACGAGGCGCTCCTTCGCGAGCTGGCGGAGCTCACGGGCGGGTCGGCGCTCGCGTCCCCACGCGATGCCTTTCTCACGGGACGCCGGCGGTCCCGTATCACGGTCGAGGTCTGGCCGTGGCTCGTCGGGCTCGTCGCGGTCCTGTTGATCCCGGACATCGCGCTGCGTCGTCTCGGCCCTGGCGCCTTCGGATGGATGGTGGGTCTCGCTCGACGTGGAGGGACGCGGAAGGAGGTCCAGTGATGCGTGGACTCGAGTGGCGGTGGAGGCTCGGGGTCCTGGTGCTCGGGAGTCTGATTGCGCTGCCCGTGGTGGCGGCGACGAGCGTCAAGCCACGCGTCATGCTGATCGTGCCCTTCGACGCGAGCACGCTCGACCGCGAGGAGCAGTGGATCGGCGAGGCGATCGCCCAGGTTCTGTCGCTGGGGCTGGCGCAGCACCCGGCGTTCGTCGAGATCGAGCGGTCGCGCCTGCGCGCGTACGGCCAGCCGGAGGTGTGGGGCGACGCAGCGCTCGGTCAGGCGGCGCGGGCCGTGCGCGCTGACACGGCGCTGTTCGGCACGGTGACCCGACGGTCCACGGAGCTCGTGATTCAGCCGCGGCTGCTCGACGTCAAGGCGACGGGGGCCGACACGGTGCAGCTCGAGCCGTTCGCGGCGCCGGAGGGCGAGCAGCTCGCGAAGATCGCCGGCGTTCCGGTCGCCTACGCGCGGACCCTCAAGGTCTCGCTCACGCCCGCCGAGACCGCGCGGATCGAGCGCGCCGCGATGCCGACCCGGTCGCTGCGCGCGTTCGAGCTCTTCGCACGGGGCGCGATCGCGCTCCAGCGCGGGACCCAGGAGGGCAACGAGACCGCGGTGGATCTGCTCGCGCGGGCGATCGAGGCCGACCCCAACTTCGTCGTCGCGCACTACACTCTCGGGGCGGTGCACCAGATGCTCGGCAACCGCTGGAAGGCGGCCGCGCAGTTCCGTGCCTCGACCCAGCTCGACGCGGCCTATCCCGAGCCGTTCAAAGCGCTCGGGGACCTGTTCCTCGCGGCGCCGCGGCGCCTCTTCGACCAGGCCGTCGAGGCGTACAACAAGGCGATCGAGCTCCGGCCCTTCTACGCCGACGCCCACGTCGGCCTGGGGGACGCACGCGCCGCGAAAGGCGAGATCGACGCGGCGATCGTGGCGTACCAGAAGGCGCTCGTCTTCAACCCGGTCAACCCCAAGGTCTATCTGAGCCTCGGCAAGATCTACTACGCGGAGAAGGGGCTCTACTACGAGTCCGTCAACGCCTACAAGAAGGCGATCGAGCTCGACCCACAGCTCGTCGAGGCACGGATGGGGCTCGGCGAGGTGTACGAGGAAAAGGGTCTGTATAAGGAAGCGGTGGACGAGTACAAGCGCGTGATCGAGGTGGACAGCGCGCACACGGGCGCTCTGTACAACATGGCCCTCGTCTACGAGAAAATCGACCCCAAGGAGGCGATGGCCCACTGGGAGCGTTACATCCAGCTGGCCTCACCGCTCCAGTCCGAGAAGGACTGGGTGGACGTCGCCCGACAGCACCTCCGGAAACTGAAGGGTCAGATCAAGGAGTAGCCAGGAGCGTCTGCAGCCTGGCCCGGTCGAAGCCGACGACGATCTGACCATCGACGACGATCACGGGAACGGCCATCCGCCCGGTGAGTCGGACCAGCTCCTCGCGGGCGTCGGCGTTCGCCATGACGTTGACATCCTCGAACGGCACCCCCTGAGACGAAAGAAACTCTTTCGCCGCGTGGCAGGGCCCTCAGGTCGGGCTCGAATACACGGTGACAGCGTGAGCGCTCATCCCGGCCTCCGCGTTAATCTATGCCGGCCGTCCCGCGGCCATAGGTATCATAGTTGAGATGCGCCCGACCGCGCCTTCGTTTCGGAGGCTCGCGTGGACGAGCTGAGGAAGGACCCGACGCGAGGCCACTGGGTGCTGATCCGCCCCAAGGGCAAGTGGCCGTCTGCGGGCGACTGCCCCTACTGTCCCGGCGCGGAGCACTTCACGGGGCCAGAGATCGCGGCGTACCGCAAGGACGGCTCTCCGCCGAACGGCCCGGGCTGGTCCGTTCGTGTCGTGCCGGAGGCGGATGCGTATTTCCGGATCGAGTGGGAGCTGGTACGCGAGGGCGTGGGGATGTTCGACAGGCTCACGCCGCGCGGCGCCTCCGAGCTCATCGTCGAATCGCCACGCCACGACGACACGCTCGCGACGATGGCGCCCGAGGCACTCGAGACGGTGCTGTGGATGTACCGCGATCGGCTCGTGGACCTCAAGCGCGACGGTCAGATCCGCGACATCCTCGTCTCGCGGCGCCATAAGAAGCCGGGCGTGCCACCGCACCATCCGTACTCGCGCGTGAGCGCGATCCCGATCGTGTTCGATGAGATGCGGCGCGAGCTTCGGGAGGCGCGTGAGTACTATCAGTACAAGCGGCGCTGTCTCTACTGCGACATGCTCCGCCAGGAGATCGCCGCCGAAGAGCGCGTCGTGTCCCTCACGCCGGCGTTCGCGGCGCTCGTGCCGTACGCGGCGCGCGGCCCGCTCGAGGCCTGGATCCTGCCACGGCAGCACGGCTGCTCGTTCGAGGAGGGACTGACTGCAGAGACCGCGCACGGTCTCGCGCGCCTGCTCTCGGACTACTTTCGCACGCTCGCCACGGGCCTCGGCGATCCGGGCTTCGAGATGGTGCTCCACACGGCGCCGAACCTCCGGTCACGCATATTACAGGGGGACTGGGCGACGATCCGCGACGACTACCACTGGCACCTCGAGATCGTCGTCCAGCCGGAGCAGGCGAACCGGGTCGGCGGGATCTTCGTCAACGAGGCGTCGCCGGAGGTCTCGGCCGCGCGCCTCCGCGACGCCTGGCCGCGTGCCACCGGCTAACGGCGACGGAGGAGCCAGCGGTCGAGCGCGGGCCTTGCCCGCGCAATCCCTCCTGGGGGAGGCGATTGAGCTAGGGATAGAGCCCCCGGACTCGGTAGCCTTCGGCGACGCGGCGGACGCCCTCCATGAGGGCGGCCGTCCTCAAGTCCGTGCCTTCCTTGGCACCGAGCGCCCACACGCGGTTGAAGGCGCGCGTCATGATCTCCTGCAGCCGTGTCGTGATCTCGCTCTCGCGCCAGAAGTAGTACTGGAGACCCTGGACCCACTCGAAATACGAGACGATGACGCCGCCGGCGTTCGCGAGGATGTCGGGGATCACCGTCACCCCGCGATCGCGCAGGATCGCGTCGGCCTCCGGGGTCGTCGGCCCGTTCGCCCCCTCCGCGACGATCGTTGCCTTGATGCGATCGGCGTTGTCCTCCCGGATCTGGGAGCCGATGGCGGCCGGCACCAGGACGTCGCAGGGCTGCTCGAGGAGCTCGGCGTTCGAGACGGGTTCGGTGCCGGGGAACCCCGCGACGCCGCCCGCCTCGGCGACATGGGCCTCGAGCTGACGGATGTCGATCCCGTGCGGGCTGACGATGCCGCCCTTGACGTCGCTCACGCCGGAGATCACACAGCCCTCACGCCAGAGCAGGCGGGCCGCGACGCTCCCGACGTTGCCGAATCCCTGGACGACGACGCGTTGCCCGCGGAGCGGCTGGCCGAGGTGGCGTGCTGCCTGGTAGAGAGCGTACACGATGCCGCGACCCGTGGCTTCCCGCCGCCCGGCAGAGCCGCCGACGATGAGCGGCTTGCCGGTGACGATCCCAGGGACCGTCTTGCCCTGGGTCATCGAGTAGGTATCCATCATCCACGCCATCGTCTGCTCGTCGGTGCCAAGGTCCGGGGCCGGGATGTCGTGGTCGGGTCCGATCACGAGCATGATCTCGACGGTGTACCGACGCGTGAGGTTCTCGCGCTCGGTCACTGACATCGATCGTGGGTTACAGCGAACTCCCCCCTTGGCGCCGCCGTAGGGAAGTCCGGCCAGGGCGCACTTCCAGCTCATGAGCATCGCCAGGGCCGTGACCTCGCCCAGGTTGACGTCGGCGTCGTAGCGGAGACCTCCTTTGGTGGGCCCGAGCACCGTGCTGTGCTGGACTCGATACCCACGGAAAACCTTGGTGTTTCCGTCATCCATGCGCACCGGAATGGAGACCACCAGAGCCCGTCTGGGGTGGCGGAGTCTCTCATGGATGTTCGGTTCGAGGCTTAACCGAGCAGCCACCCGGTCGAGCTGGGCGAGCGCGGTTCGATAGAGCGGGGACTCGAACTCGGATGTATCCGTGATCTCAGCCATTTCGCTTGACAGACCCCCCGGTTGGTGTAAAGTACGACTGAAAAGGTCGCCGATCGAAACGGTCGCCGTTAAGCGAGGGTCAACCAGATGCTCCGCTTCACCAAGCGCGCCGACTATGGCCTGATGGCGATTCATTATATCGCCGTCCATGACGATGTCGGGGCGGTGAGCGCCAAGCGAATCGCCGAGGAGTTCGGTATTCCGCCGGAGCTCCTCGCCAAGATCCTGCAGCGCCTGGCGAAGCGGCGGTTGATCGTGAGCCAGAACGGCCCGAAGGGCGGCTACGTGCTCTCGCGCCACCCGAGCAATATCACGGTAGGCGAAGTGATTCGGGCGCTGGAGGGACCCATCAGCATTGTGAGCTGCCTCGACCACGGAGGCTGTCCGCAGGAGCCGCGGTGCAACCTCCGCCGGCCGGTCCAGAAGCTCCAGGCGGCGATCACCCAGATGCTCGACACGATGAGTCTCGCGGAGCTGACGAACGAGGACGTGCCGGACCTTCTGTCGATCCGGGCGTGAGGAGACCGTGCCGATGGCGCTGAAGTTCCCGATCTTCATGGACGCGCAGTCGACGACGCCGTGCGACCCGCGGGTCGTCGAGGCGATGCTGCCCTACTTCACCGAGAAGTTCGGTCATCCCGCGAGCCGCAACCATCCCTTCGGGTGGGAGGCCGAGGGCGCCACGGATGCGGCGCGTGCGAGGGTCGCGCGCCTCATCGGCGCGCGCGACGCCAAGGAAGTCGTGTTCACGTCGGGCGGCACGGAGGCGATCAACCTCGCGCTCAAGGGCGTCGCCGAGATGTACCGCGAGAAGGGCAACCACATCGTGACGACGGCGATCGAGCAGCGGGCGGGGCTCGATACCTGCAAGCGGCTCGAGCGGCAGGGATTCGCGGTGACGTACGTCCCGGTGCAGCCGAACGGCCTCGTGGACGTCGACGACGTGAAGAAGGCGATCACGGACAAGACGATCCTCATCTCGGTCATGTTCGCGAACAATGAGATCGGCACGATCCAGGACATCGCCGCGATCGGCAAGCTCGCGAAGGAAAAGGGGATCATCTTCCATACCGACGCCACTCAGGCCGTCGGCAAGATCCCGATCGACGTCGAGACGATGGGGATCGACCTTCTCTCGTGCACGGCGCACCTGCTCTACGGGCCCAAGGGCGTCGGCGCGCTCTACGTACGGCGTAAAGGGCCGCGCGTGCGGCTCGCGCCCATGATTGACGGCGGCGGCCACGAGCGCGGGATGCGGTCGGGGACCCTGCCGGTGCCGCTGATCGTGGGCTTCGGCCGCGCGGCGGAGATCTGCGAGGAATCCATGCCGGAGGAGCGCGCCCGGCTCGCCAAGCTCCGCGACAGACTTCAAGATACGATCCTCGGGAGCGTGGACGAGGCGTTCCTGAACGGCGACCCGGAGCGGCGTCTGCCGCACAACCTGAACATCTCGTTCGCCTACGTGGAGGGCGAGTCGGTCCTGATGGGGCTCAACAAGGAAACCGCGCTGTCGTCGGGCTCGGCGTGCACGTCGGCAACCCTCGAGCCCTCGTACGTGATCGCCGCGCTCGGCGCGAGCTCGGAGCTCGCCCACTCGTCGATCCGGTTCAGCCTCCACCGGTTCAACACCGAGGAGGAAGGAGACTGGGTGGCTCGGCGCACGATTGAGGTGGTGAGGCGGCTCCGGGACATGTCGCCGCTCTACGAGCTAGCGAAGGAAGGCGTGGACTTGAAATCCATCCGTTGGAAGGCTGAGTAAAGGGGGTCGGATCATGGCGTACAGCGAGAAGGTCGTCGATCACTACAACAACCCGCGCAACGTCGGGTCCTTCCCGAAGGACACGCTGGGCGTGGGTACCGGCCTCGTCGGCGCGCCGGAGTGCGGCGACGTGATGAAGCTGCAGATCAAGGTGAACGTCCAGACCGGGGTCATCGAAGACGCGAAGTTCAAGACGTTCGGGTGCGGCAGCGCGATCGCGTCGTCGAGCCTGGCCACCGAGTGGCTCAAGGGTAAGACGGTCGACGAGGCGGCCAAGATCAAGAACACCGACATCGTGAGCGAGCTGAAGCTGCCGCCCGTCAAGATTCACTGCTCGGTGCTCGCCGAGGACGCGATCAAGGCGGCGCTGGCGGACTGCAAGGAGAAGTGGCTGAAGGCGGGCGCCCCCGCGGCGTCTACCACGTAGGATCGAGGAGGGGAGCGCCTTATGGCGGTCGAGCTGACCGACGCTGCGGCCAAGCAGGTCAAAGAGCTCAAGCGGACTCAGAACCTGTCCGAAAACGTCTTCTTGCGGATGGGCGTGAAGGGTGGGGGGTGCTCGGGGCTCTCGTACTCGCTGGAGTTCGACAGCGAGATCGGGCCACACGACAAAGAGTTCGAGATCGACGGCATCAAGGTCGTTGTGGACAAGAAGAGCTATCTGTACCTCAACGGCACGACACTCGACTATGTGCAGCAGGGGCTGACGGGCGGGTTCACGTTCGTGAACCCCAGCGCCAAGTCGAGCTGTGGATGCGGCACGTCGTTCTCGGCGTAGCCGGGTCGGTCGAACCACCGAGAACGGGCCCGGCGCAGGGCCCGTTCTCATTTTGACGGCGTGAGCGGGAGGGCGTGAGCGACATGGACCACTTCGAAGTCTTCGGGCTTCCGCGGCGGCTCGCCATCGACACGGCGGAGCTGCAGCGGAAGTTCTACGAGCTGTCGCGACGGCACCATCCGGACTTCCATCAGACGGCGCCGCCCGAGGAGCAGGCGCGGGCGCTCGAGGCCTCCGCGAGGCTGAACGCCGCCTACCGCGCCCTCCGCGACCCGATCCTGCGCGTCGAGTACCTCGTGCGCCTCGAAGAGGGTCGCGACACGAAGGAGGGTGCCACGGTCAAGCCGAAGGCGCCGCCCGAGTTGCTGGAGGAGATGTTCGAGATCCAGGAGGCGCTCGCAGAGGCGAAGGCGGGCGGGCTCGACGGGGCCGGCCGGGCGGTGCTCGTCGCCCAGCGCGACCGCCTCACGGCGCGGTTGCGGGACGAGGAGGCCCGGCTCGTCGGGCCGCTCAGCCAGCACTGGGACGCTTCTCCGCCCGCGGCGCGGCAGCGCGGCCTCGCGGCGATGAAGGAATCGCTGGCGATCCGCGCGTACCTCCGCACGGTGATCGACGACCTGACCGATGCCCTCGGAGAGAACCAGGAAGGCTATGTCACGAATCGTCGGCATTGACCTCGGGACCACGAACAGCCTCGTCGGGTACGTCGACGAGACGACGGGACTCCCGCGCGTGATCCCCGACGCGGAGGGGCGCGTGCTCCTGCCGTCGGTGGTGTCGTTCACGCGGGAAGGCGTCCTCGTCGGGGAGGCGGCCAAGCGGCTGCTCGTCCGGCGGCCCGCGACGACGATCTATTCCGTCAAGCGGCTCATGGGGCGAGGGTACGAGGACATCAAGGAGGAGCTCTGCTACCTCCCGTTCAAAGTCGTCCCGTGCGACGGGATCGTGAAGATCCAGGTGGAAGACCGGGAGGTGACGCCGCCGCAGGTGTCGGCGATCGTGCTGAAATCGCTCAAGGAGCGCGCCGAGCAGCACTTCGGGGAGCCGATCGAGAAGGCCGTCATCACTGTCCCCGCCTATTTCAACGACAGCCAGCGCCAGGCGACGAAGGACGCGGGACGGATCGCCGGCCTCGACGTCGTTCGAATCGTGAACGAGCCGACCGCGGCGTCACTCGCCTATGGACTGCACCGTCTCAAGGAGGGCGTGATCGCCGTCTACGACCTCGGGGGCGGGACGTTCGACATCTCGATCCTGCGCGTGAAGGACGGCGTCTTCGAGGTGCTCGCGACCAACGGTAATACGCACCTCGGCGGAGACGACTTCGACCGCGCGATCGTCGTCTGGCTCCTCGACGACATCCGCTCCAAGCACGGCGTCTACCTCGGACGCGACAGCGAGGCGATGCAAGAGCTACGCCTGGCGGCCGAGGCAGCCAAGATCCGCCTGTCCGTGGACGAGCGGGCGGCGCTCACGATCCCGTTCGACGGATTCACCTACCACCGCGAGATCGCGCGCACCGAGCTGGAGGAGCTGATCGGGAAGCTCGTCGATTCGACGCTCGGGCCGTGCCGGGTGGCGCTCGCCGACGCCAGTCTCGGCTCGTCGGACATCGATGAGGTCGTCCTGGTCGGTGGCTCGACACGGGTGCCGCTCCTCCGTCGCCGCGTCCGGGAGCTGTTCGGCAAGACGCCGCACAGCCAGCTCAACCCCGACGAGGTCGTCGCGCTCGGTGCCGCGGTCCAGGCGCATATCCTGGCGGGCGGAATCACGAGCATGCTGCTCCTCGACGTGACGCCGCTGTCGCTCGGGATCGAGACGCTCGGCGGCATCGTGAGCGCGCTGATCCCGCGCAACACGACGATCCCGACGAGCGCGCGCGAGATGTTCACGACGTCGGTGGACGGGCAGACCATCGTCGACCTGCACGTGGTCCAGGGAGAGCGCGAGCTCGCCAAGGACTGCCGCTCCCTCGCCCGCTTCGAGCTCTCCGGGATCGACCCGATGCCGGCGGGGATGCCGAAGATCGAAGTCACGTTCCTCATCGACGCCAACGGGATCCTGCAGGCTCAGGCGAAGGAGCTGCGGACCGGGAAGGCCGCGGCGATCGAGGTGAGGCCGACCTACGGGCTCACGGAGGCCGAGGTCGAGCGGATGGTGGAGGAGTCGTTCGCGTACGCAGAGGCCGACGTCGAGGCGCGGCTCCTGATCGAGACGCGCAATGAGGCGGACACGGTGATCACCCACGTCGAGCGCGCCCTGCGCCAGGGGGGTGAGCTCGTGTCCGGCGACGAGCGGGAGTCCATCCGGGCGGCGCTCGAGGAGCTCCGGCGGGTCCGCGCGGCCGACGATCGGGAGCAGATCCGTGAGAAGACCACCGCGCTGAATCGCGCGACCGAGCACCTCGCGGAAGTCATGATGGACGCGGCGCTCAAGGGAGCGCTCGGCAGCAAGCGCGCGGCGGAGATCATGGAGTCGAAGTGATGGCGGTCTACAAGGTCACGTTCCTGCCCATGAACGTCACGGTGGAGGTGGACCCGGCCAAGTTCCCGCTGCAGGAGGACGGTCTGCCCGGCTCGATCCTGGACATCGCGCTCGGGAACAACATCGACCTGCAGCACAACTGCGGTGGCAAGTGCGCCTGCACGACGTGCCACGTGATCGTCCGGTCGGCGGCGGAGAACCTCTCCAAGATGGAGGAGGACGAAGAGGACCGGCTGGACACCGCCGAGGGACTGACCCTCCATTCGCGGCTGGGATGCCAGGCGGTCGTGGGCGGCGACGTCGTCGTCGAGATCCCGCCGTCCGGACGCGGCGGCCACAAGGCCCCCGACTAGACCGGCGGAGAGGGCGCGTATGAGCTTGACCTGGAGGGATGCCGAGGAGATCGCGATCGCCCTGAGCGAGCGATATCCGGACACGGACCCGCTCACCGTGCGGTTCACCGACCTGCACCACCAGGTAACGGAGCTGCCCGGCTTCTCGGACGACCCGAAGGCGTCGAACGAGAGCATCCTGGAGGCGATCCAGATGGCCTGGCTCGACGAGTACCGGGACCGATGATTCCCGGCAGATCTGGGCGTCCTCTTCGAATACGACTGCAACGACCGCGGTCCTCGGAGGGCGCCCGGCTCCCCCTGATCACCGGTCCGGCGTCGCCGTATGTTCCGTTACCAAGTGACGACGCGGTCGGCCGCGAAGACGAGGTCGAGCAGTTGACCGCACGAGAGATCGGCCCCGACCCGACGCACGAGGACACCGGCGGGCAGGGCGGCGGGTGTGGGAGCGCCGGGAAGGAGGGCGACGGTGACGTCGTCGCCGGCCCGGACCTCCTGGGCGATGACCGTCAGCGGGAGGCTCACGTCCGCGCCCTTCAGGAGATGGAGGACCGCCGCCATCAGAAGACCAGGGCGCGCCGGCTCTGCCGGACGAGGTCGGCAATGCGCTCGAGGCTGACAGGGACGATGGGGTGCCCGTCGGCGTTCCAGTCGGCGTCGGCGGGCACCGCCGTCTCCTCGACGTGGAAGGGGATGCCGAGCGCCTTGAGGCTCGCACGGAACTTCGCGATGTCGTCGCCATCGACCAGCTCGTCCGTGTCGGCGTCGAGCAGGTGCACGCCGGGGCCTCGGAGCACGAACGTCACCTCGTTCTCACCGGACACGACGCCGAGCCCGATGCGCATCGCCTCGTTGGCGCGGTGCGAGACGCGCGGGTCGAGCCCGATCACGACGAGCACAGGCTGGTCGTCGGCCACGGGGTCAGTTGAGCGCGATGAAGCGGTCGGTACCGTTGATCAAGTCGGTGAGCACGACCAGACCACAGTACGTGAGGCGGTCCGAGTCGCGCAACGGGATGCCGCGCTTCTGGCATCCATACGCGCACACGAACAGCTTGGCTCCCCGTTCGGGCAGGGCGCGGATGCGCGGGTCGTCGAGCGCGCGTACGCCCTCGTCGATGAGGTAGACGTAGACGTCGGCGCCTCGGTCGAGCGCCGTCTGGGTGAGCCCGACGGCGGTCTCGAGGTTGGGGTGCTCGAGCCCCGTGGACAGGAGCACGCCGAGTTTCTTCTTCGTGAGATCCATCGCGCATCGAGCGTAGCATCGTAGAAAATGGAGAGCAACCGAATGAACCGCGTGTACCTCGATCACAACGCGTCCACTCCGGTCCACCCGGAGGTCCTCGCCGAGATGCTTCCGTACTTCGCCGAGGTCTTCGGCAACCCGTCGAGCATCCACGCCTTCGGCCGCGAGGCGCGGGACGGCCTCGACCGCGCGCGCGAACGCGTGGCGCGCTTCCTCCGTGTCTCGCCGCAGGAGATCGTGTTCACCTCGGGCGGGACCGAGTCGGACAACTTTGCGGTGAAGGGGCTCGCGTACGCGCGTGGCACGGGGCATCTGATCACGTCGAAGGTCGAGCACCACGCCGTGCTCCGCACGTGCCAGGCGCTCGAGGCACAGGGGTTCGACGTCACCTACGTCGGCGTCGACGCGTACGGGATGGTCGACCCCGACGACGTCCGCCGTGCGATCCGGTCCGACACGATCGCGATCAGCCTCATGCACGCCAACAGCGAGGTGGGGACGCTCCAGCCGATTGCCGCGATCGGGCAGGTCGCGCGCGAGCACGGGGTTCCGCTCCACGTCGACGCCGTGCAGACCTTTGGCAAGATTCCGCTCGACGTCGACGCCCTCGGGATCGACGCGCTGTCGTTCTCGAGCCATAAGATCTACGGCCCGAAGGGCGTCGCCGGCCTCTACGTCCGCAAGGGCACCCGCATGGTCGCGATCCAGCACGGCGGCGAGCACGAGCGGCGGCGCCGCGCGGGCACCGAGAACGTGGCGGGCGTCGTCGGCCTGGGCAAGGCGGTGGACGTGCGGGCGCGCGACATGCACGCCGAGGCCGAGGGCCTCACCGCGCTGCGGAGCCGCCTGATCGACGGTGTTGTCGGCCCCGTGCCGGACGTGCGGCTCTCCGGCCACCCCGTCGAGCGGCTGCCCGGGACGGCGAGCTTCCTCTTCCGGCACGTCGAGTCGGAATCCATCGTCCTCGGGCTGGACCTCAAGGGCATCGGGGTGTCGGCGGGGTCGGCGTGCACGGCGGGCAACGTGGAGCCCTCGCACGTGCTCGTGGCGATGGGCGTCCCGCTCGACTGGGCGATGGGCGCCGTGCGTTGCTCGCTTGGGCGCACGACGACGGCGGAGGACATCGACTACGTGATCGAGTGCGTGGAGCCGCTGGTGCGGAAGCTGCGGCAAGTGATGCCGGTCGGCGCCGCATGAGGTACAGCCCGACGCTCGTGGACCATTTCCTCAACCCGCGCAACGCGGGCCTCATGCGTGACCCCGACGGGGTCGGCGAGGACGAGTACGTCGGCTGCGGCGACCTCGCGCGTTTCTTCCTGCGGGTGCAACACGACCGGGCGGTCGAGGTGCGCTTCCAGACGTACGGGTGCGGCCCCACGATCGCGGCCGCGAGCGCCGCGAGCGAGCTCTGCCGGGGGCGAACCGTGGACGATCTCTGCCAGCTCAAGGCGGAGGAGGTCGAGGGGGCGCTCGAGTGGCTGCCCGAGGACCGCAAGCACTCTGCCGAGATCGTGGCGGGAGCGCTCCGGGCCGCGGCCCGCGACCACCTGAGCCGAGGACGACGCGGTGTTTGACGCGCTCCGCCGCGACATCCGGGCGGTGCGCGAGCGTGACCCGGCCGCCCGGTCGGCGCTCGAAGTGCTGCTGTGCTATCCGGGCGTGCATGCCCTCGTCTTCCACCGGCGGGCCCGCTGGCTCTGGGATCACGGGTGGCTCACGACGGCGCGCCTCATCTCGCACGTCGCGCGGTTCATCACCGGCATCGAGATCCACCCGGCGGCGACGATCGGTCCCGGTCTCTTCATTGACCACGGCATGGGCGTCGTGATCGGGGAGACCGCTGAGGTGGGCGCGAACGTCACGTTGCTCCAGGGCGTGACACTGGGCGGGACAAGTCTCAAGCGTGAGAAGCGCCACCCGACCCTCGGCGACAACGTCGTCGTCGGTGCCGGCGCCAAGATCATCGGCGCGTTCAGGATCGGCGACGGCAGCCGCATCGGCGCCGGGTCCGTGGTCGTTCGCGAAGTGCCGCCGAACTCCGTTGTGGTGGGTGTTCCGGGCCGGGTAACATACCGTGACGGTCAGCGGGTGGCCGGGGAAATCGACCTGAACCAGACGGACCTCCCGGACCCGGTGAGCAAGGCGATCGAGCAGCTCGTCGAGCGGATCCGCGTGCTGGAAGCCGAGCTCGAGACGCTGCGTAAGAAGACGGAGGAGGAGCGCCGGTGACTCCGAAGGACGTCCTGAGCCTCAAGGAAGCCTCGACCTACCTCGCCATGGACGAGACTACCCTCGTGCGCCTGGCGACGGAGCGCCGCATTCCGTCGCTCCAGCTCGAGGGACGCTGGGTCTTCTCGAAGAAGTCGATCGACAAGTGGCGGAGCCAGCAGCAGCGGCGGACGTGATCCCGCGCGAGCTCGCCTGGTCGATCCTCACCGAGTTCACGAAGAGCGATAGCCTCCGCAAGCACGCCCGCGCCGTCGAGGCCTCGATGCGCACCTACGCGGCGAAGTACGGCGAGGATCCAGACACGTGGGGTGCGGCGGGCACGCTCCACGACTTCGACTACGAGATGCACCCGCGCGCCCCGCACCATCCCGTGAAGGGCGCCGAGATTCTCCTGGCGCGCGGCGTACCGCAGCGGATCGTGTACGCGGTCCTGGCCCACGCCGACTATTCCGGGATGCCGCGCGTCTCACTCCTCGACCGGGCCCTGTACGCGTGCGACGAGCTGTCGGGTTTCGTCCACGCGGTGGCGCTCGTGCGCCCCGGTCGCACCATCACCGGGCTCGAGCCGCCGTCGGTCAGGAAGAAGCTCAAGGACAAGGCGTTCGCGCGCACCGTGAACCGCGACGACGTCTACCGCGGCGCCGCCGAGCTCGGCGTCGATCTCGACGCGCACATCGTCTTCGTCATCGGCGCGCTGACCGCCGTCGCCCCGGACATCGGCCTCGCCCGGGCGTGACGCCGTGGCCCGGCCAGATACGCCTCGCGCGATCGCGCATGTCGACATGGACGCCTTCTACGCGTCGATCGAGCAGCGCGACAGGCCCGAATTGCGGGGACGGCCGGTCATCGTGGGCGCCGACCCGAAGGGGCGCGGCGTGGTCTCGGCGGCGTCGTACGAAGCGCGCCGATTCGGGGTGCGCTCGGCGATGCCGATCTCCCGCGCCGCCAGGCTCTGCGCCCACGCCGCCTTCCTCCCGGTGGACATGGCGAAGTACCGGGCCGTCTCCGTGCAGGTCATGGGCATGCTCGCCGACTTCTCGCCGCTCGTCGAGCCCGTGTCGGTCGACGAGGCGTTTGTGGATCTCACCGGGACCGAGGGGCTCTTCGGGAGTGCACTCGACGCCGTGCGCGCGATCAAGCGGCGGATCCGAGAGGAGACGTGCCTCACCGCCTCGGCCGGTCTCGCGTCGAACAAGTTCGTCGCGAAGGTCGCCTCCGAGCTCGAGAAGCCTGACGGCCTCGTCGCGGTCGCGGCGGGCGGGGAGGCCCGCTTTCTCGCCCCGCTCCCGGTCGAGCTGATCTGGGGTGTCGGGCGTGTGACGGCGAAGGCCCTCCGAGAGCTCGGCCTCACCACGATCGGCCGGCTCCAGAGTGTCCCGCGCTCCGTGCTGGCCAGACGCTTCGGGAAGCACGGCGAGCACCTGCACGACCTCGCCCTCGGTCGTGACGCCCGACCTGTCGAGCCCTTCGGTCTTCCGAAATCGGTCGGTGCCGAGGAAACCTTCGGCACTGACTCGACGGACCCCGACCTCCTCCGGACGACGCTTCGATCCCAGGCAGAGCGGGTCGCCGCCGAGCTGCGGGAAGGGGGCTTCGCGGCGGCGTGCGTCACGCTCAAGCTCCGGCTGGCGCCCTTCGAGACGCACACCCGGAGCGCTACCGGGGCGCCGACGCAGGACGGGCTCGAGCTCTACCGCCGGGCGCGCGGACTCCTGGAGCGCGAGCGGGTGACGCGCCCGGTGCGCCTCATCGGCATCTCGGCCGGGCGTCTCGGACCCGCGGGACTGGGCCAGCTCGGGCTCTTCGATCCCCACGCCGTGCGCCGCGAGCGGCTCGCGCGGGTGATCGACCGACTCACGGCGCGCTTCGGCGAGGGCGCCGTGATCCCCGCGACCCTCCTGCCGCGCAAGGGCGATATAATCCCGTCCACCTAATCGCTCGCGAGGAGCGACGTATAGCGCCGAGGCGACCGCTGGAGACCGTCGTGCTCGCTCCCGAGATTCGTGGCCACCGTGCCTGGATGCGGGGCACGATCTCGGAGTCCGACTGGATGGTGCCCTTCCCGCCGGCCGCTCTCGACGAGCTGGAGGGAGCGCTCCGCGAGCTTCGCCGGGATCCGCTCCCGCTCCTGCTCCTCGCGCCGACGCAGTTCGCCCTGTCCGCCTGCGCATCGGTCATGACCGCCGTGGATCACAAACTGCGCCGCGGCGTCGGCCTCGCCGTGGTCGACCGCATCCCGGTGGAGCGCTTCTCGGTGGAGGAGAATCGCGCACTCTACTGGCTGCTGGGGTCGCTGCTCGGCCGGCCGGTCGCGCAAAAATGGGACGGCACGATGATCTACGACGTCAGGGACACGGGGAAGCCGCTCGAATACGGGGTGCGCCGCTCCGTGACCAACCTGGAGCTCCAGTTCCATACCGACGCTCCGTGGCTCGCCCTGCCTCCCGAGCGGGTCGGGCTCTACTGTCTGAATCCAGCGCGTGAGGGCGGGGTGAGCCAGGTCGTCAGCCTCGCCACCGTGCATAACGAGCTGCAGCGCCGGCATCCCGACCTCCTCCCACGGTTCTATCGTCCGTTCCCCTGGGACCGGCAGGCCGAGCACGCGCCTGGTGACGACAAGGTCGCTTGGCGGGCGATGTTCCGCTCTGATGGCCGCGACCTCGTGGCCCGCCACAACGAGGCGCTGGTCGTGAATGCCGAGGCGCTGACCGGCACGCCGCTGGACCCCGAGGGGAGAGAGGCCCTGGTCGCAATGCGCGCCATCGCCGAATCGCCCGAGCTCCGCGTCGAGTTCACCGTCGAGCGAGGCCAGATCCAGTACCTCGACAACCTGTCGGTCGCCCACAGCCGTACCGCGTTCCAGGACGCCGGAGAGCCCCATCTCAAGCGCCACCTGATCCGCCTGTGGAACCGTAGCGAGGGGCGTCAGACCTTCCACGGGTAGTCCGTACCCAGGGGTACCGGTTTGCCATCGGCCGGCCGCTTCGGGTAGACTCGCTGAACAGCGATTCATTTCTCGCGGGGAGAGTTCCGATGGAGCGCCCGATCGCCTACGACAAGCTCGCGCGGGAAGACCGGTGGATACGGATGCGCGCCCGCGAGGTCGCGGAGCTGAAGGTCGCGCAGGGGTTCCCGCCGTTCGCCGATCTCTCGACCCCGGACTCGATCCGGGAGCGCGTCCACGGGATCCTCGTGGGTGAGATGCAGGCGATGGAGGGCGCGGGGCGGACCGTCTGCGACTTCCCCGACGTGCCATGGGAGTTCACGATGGACATGGCGCGCCAGGTCTGGGACGAGTCGCGCCACGTCGAGATCTACCTGCGCCTCCTCGAGCATCTGGGCGGGTATCCCGGCGAGTTCCCCGAGACCACGATCCTCTGGCGCTGCGCCTGCGCCGAGGACGCCGCCGCGCGCGTGGCCGGCGTCAACCGCGGGCTCGAGGGGCTCGCGTGCGACGTCTTCAACCAGCTCGTCCACATCGCGCGGAAGATCGGCGACCCGATCCTCGAGCGCGCCGTCGAGTTCGTCCTCGCCGATGAGATCACCCACGTCCGGATGGGGTCCAAGTGGCTCACGAAGCTCACCGAGGGGGATCCCGAGCGCCGGCGCAAGGCGATCGAGTTTCAGGAAACCATCGATGAGCGCTTCAACCTCGGCGGGGTCCGGCGGGAAGGGGACCACGAGGCCGTGTCGATCTCCATCGCGACGGACGTCCGGCGCATGGCCGGCTTCACCGAAGAGGAGATCGAGCGCCTCGTCAGGACGACCCAACGGTCGCAGGTCTACTAGCGCGTGGCGCACCCGCTCGCGGGCCACTTCTCGGTCGACCACTCCGCCCGCCTGATGCGCAACTATCGCTACGCCGTCGAGCGGGCGATGCGGGCCCTGGGCGGCTGGATCGCTCTCACGCCTGAACTCTCCGCGAAGCTTCTGATGGGGCGTCACGTCTGGGACCTCGCCCAGCAGGCGGACGCGTTCGGCAGGCGCCTGCCCGAGCTGCGCGCCCACACCCAGGTCTCGGAGCCGGCGAGCGAGCGGGTCGTCGCCTTCATGGACGCCGTCGAGGAGCCGGCGGCGCCCGGGCAGACCGTCGAGCGGCTGGTCGGTGTTTACCGGGTCCTCAAGCCACACCTCCTGTCGAGTTACCACGATCATCTGGTCCGGGCCAACCCGGTCTACGAGCCGCCGACGCGTCGCCTTCTCCTGCGATGCATTGACGATGAGCGGCGGCACATCGCGGCCGGCGAAACCGTCCTCGGCCATCTCTGCGCCCCGGCGCTCGCGGAGCGTGTGCTCGCCTGGCAGCGAAGGCTCGAGGCGTTGGTCGAGGCGGCTGGTGGGGTGACGGGCGAGGGGTTACCGCCGGCTCCACCCGACACCGCCCAGACGCCGATCGAAACGAGCGACGACGCGCGCGAGTTCGTCCGGCTCGAGAGGCCCGTGGCGAGCTGGCCGATGCCGGAGGACCTGCGCGAGGCCCTCGACTCCTTCGGCGAATCGCTGCGCGCACGGAATCTGGCGGCGGTCGCTCATTGGCTCGCGGCTGGCGTCTCGCCCGACCCCGCGCGCGACGCGCTCACCGGGTCGACGCTGACGAGCCAGCGTCTCGTCGCCTTTGCGAGGCTCGGGCACCAGCGCCTCGTGAAGTGGCGGCTCGAGGGGCCCGACGCCGCGGTCACGGTCCTCGCCCGGTGGGCGCCGGGGCCGGACGGCTGGCGCGTTGCCTTGCTCGACGTCGGCCGGATCGAGGTGCTTCGACCCGCTCTTCCGCGTCATTGATTCGTACCGTCCTGGTTGCGAATCGCCCGCGTCACGTCGAGATCCAGGTGTTCGGCGACGGCGCGGGAACCGTCGTCCATCTCCACGAGCGCGACTGTTCGATCCAGCGTCGCCACCAGAAGCTGGTCGAGGAGTCGCCGGCGCCGAATCTGGCGCCGACGATCAAAGATGGCCTCGCGCGCGCGCGGCGGTCGCGGGAGCACGGGCGATCGACTACGTCAATGCGGGGACGATGGAGTTCCGCGTGGACACGGCGGGCGGCTTCTACTTCCTCGAGATGACTACGCGGCTTCAGGTCGAGCACCCGGTGACCGAGGAGGCGACCGGGCTCGACCTCGTCGTGGCGCAGCTCCTTGTCGCCGCGGGCGAGCGGCTGCCCTGGCGCCAGGAGGAGATCGCGCCGCGCTACGCCGCGATCGAGTGCCGAGTGTATGCTGAGGACCCGGCGAAAGGTTTCCTGCCCTCGCCAGGCCGGGTGGAACGGCTCGAGCTGCCCTCGGGCGAGGGGATCCGGATCGAGTCCGGCGTCGAGGCGGGCAGCACGGTCCCGATCCACGACGACCCGCTGCTGTTCAAGCTCATCACTCGCGGCGCCTCGCGCGCCGAGGCGATCGAGCGGATGGCGGCGGCGCTCGAGCGCGCGCGCGTCGAGGGCGTGAAAACGACGGTGCCGTTCCTCCGTCGCCCCCTCGCGAGCGACGCGTTCCGTGTGGGAGGGGTGCACACGCAGATGATCGAACAAGGAGCGTTCAATGGCTGAGGAGATCAAGGCGCACATCACGGGGGTCGTGTTCCAGATCGCCGCGAGGCCGGGCGAGCGGGTTGCCGCCGGCGACGCAGTGATCGTCCTCGAGTCCATGAAGATGGAGATCCCCGTAGAGGCACCGCGGGCGGGCGCGGTCAAGGAGATCAAGGTCCAGGAGGGTCAGACCGTCCAGGAGGGCGACGTCGTCGCCGTGCTGGAGTAGGGAAGGCTCGATGAGCGTCGAGACGATCCGGGGACTCTACGACTATCATCGGTGGGCGAACCGGCGGCTGTTCGACGTCGCGGCGGCGCTCGGCGAAGACCTCGCGTCGCGCGAGGTGGGCACCCAGTTCAGCTTCCCGACCGTCAAGCGGATGTTCGGGCACCTCTACGGCGCGGACTGGGTCTGGCTCTCGCGCTGGAAAGGGCTGTCGCCGACGAGGCTGCCCGGGGCCGAGTTCCCGACGCTCGCCTCGATCCGGGCGCCGTGGGATGACCTCGAGCGGGAGCAGGGGGCCTTCGTCGAGGGGCTGAGGTCGGCCGATCTCGACCGGGTGGTCGAGTACAAGAACACGGAGGGTACCAAGTCCTTCCGGCTCACGCTCTGGCCCTTACTCCAGCACGTGCCGAACCACGCCACCCACCACCGGAGCGAGATCGCGACGATGATCACGATGATCAGCGGCTCCCCGCCTGACACGGGCATGAACTCCTACCTCCTGACCAAGACTGGGCAGTCGTAGCCGCGGAGGCCGGGCGCCTTCGAGCGCGGGCTTCGCCCGCGCAACCGAGGTGCGGGCGCACCGCCGCGGGTGACCGGTGGGGGGTATCGGGGGGAGCGGCGCTCGCTCCCCCCGATGCTGACTAGTTCTCGACGAAGGCGCGAAGGTTGCGGCCGCGCAGCGGGTGCCGCAGCTTTCGGAGCGCCTTGGCCTCGATCTGTCGGATGCGCTCACGCGTGACCGCGAAGCGCCTGCCGACCTCCTCGAGGGTGTGCTCGCCCTCCTCGCCGATGCCGAACCGCAGGCGCAGGATCTCCTTCTCCTTGGGCGAGAGCGTAGAGAGCGCCCGCTCAACCTGCGTCGTCAGGTCCTGGTTGAGGAGCGACTCGTTCGGCGAGCCGGCGGACTTGTCCTCGAGGAAGTCACCGAGCTCGGAGTCCTCGCCGATCGGTGTCTCGAGCGACAGGGGCTTCCGCGACGACTCCAGAATGAGCCGCACCTTCTTCGCCGGCACGCCGGTCCGCTGAGCGAGCTCTTCCGGCGTGGGCTCGCGCCCCATCTCGTTGACGAGGCCGCGGTTCACCCGGGAGATCCGGTTGAGCGTCTCGACCATGTGGACGGGGATCCGGATCGTGCGCGAGTGGTCGGCGATCGCTCGCGTGATGGCCTGGCGGATCCACCACGTCGCGTACGTCGAGAACTTGAAGCCGCGACGGTACTGGAACCGGTCGACGGCCTTCATGAGCCCGATGTTGCCCTCCTGGACGAGGTCGAGCAGCGACAGGTCGCTGCCCAGGTAGCGCTTGGCCACGGAGACGACCAGTCGGAGATTGGCCTCCATCAGCTCTCGCTTGGCCTGACGCACCGTGCGGTCGCTCTGCTCGATCTGCTCGAGGAGCTGGCCCAGCTGCCGGCGCGGCAGGCCGACGGCCCGCTCGAGCTCCCGGAGCTCGCGGCCGGCGGTAGGCTGGTTCCGGCGCGCCTCCTCAGCGAGCTGGCTGATGCGCTCCCAGCGCCCGCGGACCTGGGCCACGACGTCATCGACGAGCGCCGGCTTGAGCGGCAGGTCGGCCACGACCTTCTGGATTGCCTCGTGGGCCGCCGCGATCGCCTTCGCTCGGATGGTCCGGCTCGCCTTCGACCGGCGCTTGTCGCCGAACGAATCCTGGAGCTCCGCGATCTTCCGCTGGAGCCTCCGGAGTCGCCCGAAGGCCAGCAGCACCGGCCGCAGCTGCTTCGCGTCCAGCTCGCCTCCCTCCGCCAGGACGATGACGTCGTCGGGGGGAATCTCGCCCCGGCGAAGCCGATCGCTCACCTCGAGGAGCGTCTCGACGGCCATCGGGATGCCGGCCAGCGTGCGGCGGAGCGCGATCTGGCCCACCTCGATTCGACGACCGATTTGGACCTCTTGGGCGGCGGTCAGCAGGTGGACCTTGCCGATCTCCTTGAGATAGAGGCGGACCGGATCCTCACCACGCGGAGCCGCGCCGGCCTCCAGGGGCTCGGGTCGCGGGGTGTCCTCGGGTTCCTCTCCGAGGGCGACGGGCGTCTCGGGCTCTTCGGGGCTGGTGACCGCGCCCGGAGCGGCAGCCGTGGCCCCGGCATCGACTTCGCGAGTACCTTCCCTGAATGTCATCCTGTCACCGCTTCCCTCTTTGGATTCAATAGTTATGACGCAAAAATCCGCGAAGGCGTTTCCGGCACAACCCTCAAAATTCCGAGGGTATTTCCCTCAGATGGATCTCACGCGTGTGTCTGACCGGGCGATCGGCCCCATCTATTCAGGGTCCGTGACAATTGGGCCCTGGTAGGCTTGCTTCGATGAGCCAGGAGAAGAAGTCTCCATTTCGGGTGGGTCGGCCTCAACCCCGGTGCCCGGGGGGCCTCGCCGGGGCCGGTTTGACAGCCGTCAGGCCGAGGGGGTAGAAGGCGGAGGATGAAGACACCGAGTGCCTCCTACGGCTTCACGATCCGCCTGCAGATCGCCAACCGCCCGGGCATGCTGGGCCGCGTCGCGTCCGCCATCGGCGAAGCGGGCGGGGATATCGGCGCGGTCGACCTCGTCGAGACCACGCGTGAGCGGACCCTGCGCGACATCACCGTCAAGGCGCGCGACAGCGTTCACGCCCAGCAGATCGTGAGCCGGCTCCGTCACGTCGCGGGCGTCCGCATCGGGCACGTCTCCGACCGGACCTTCCTGATGCACCTCGGCGGGAAGATCGAGATACGCAACAAGGTCCCGATCCGCACGCGTGACGACCTCTCGATGGCGTACACGCCCGGGGTCGCCCGCGTCTGCCTGGCGATCCGCGACGACCGACAGCTTGCATTCTCGCTGACGATCAAGCAGAACACGGTCGCCGTCGTCACCGACGGCACGGCGGTCCTGGGCCTCGGCGACATCGGGCCCGAGGCGGCCCTGCCGGTGATGGAGGGCAAGGCGATGCTGTTCAAAGAATTCGGGGGCGTGGACGCGTTCCCGATCTGCCTTGCGACGAAGGATGTCGACAAGATCGTCGAGACCGTCAAGCTCGTTGCGCCGGCCTTCGGCGGCATCAACCTCGAGGACATCGCCGCGCCCCGCTGCTTCGAGGTCGAGGAGCGCCTTCGCAAGGAGCTCGACATTCCCGTCTTCCACGACGACCAGCACGGCACCGCCGTCGTCGTCCTCGCGGCGTTGCTCAACGCCCTCCGCATCGTCAAACGAGACCTCCGGCGGATCCGCGTCGTCGTCACCGGGGTGGGCGCTGCAGGCACGGCCGCGATCAAGATCCTCCAGTCGAGCGGCGTGCGCGACATCATCGGCGTCGACGAGCACGGCACGATCTACCGCGGGCGCGAACAGGGCATGGACTTCATGAAGCGCTGGGTCGCCTCGGCCACGAACCCGCGCCAGGTCAAGGGCACGCTCGGCGACGCGCTCGAGGGCGCGGCCGTCTTCATCGGCCTGTCGGTGCCAGGGATCCTGACGGTCAAGGACATCAAGCGTATGGCCCGAGACCCGATCGTCTTCGCCATGGCGAACCCCGATCCCGAGATCCGGCCGGAGGAAGCCGAGCGGCACGTTCGCGTCATGGCGACGGGGCGCTCCGACTATCCGAACCAGATCAACAACGTGCTGTGCTTCCCCGGCTTCTTCCGCGGCCTGCTCGATTCGCGCGCGCGAGCGGTGAATGACGAGATGAAGGTTGCGGCGGCACGGGCCCTCTCGGCGTGCGTCAGCCGGAGCGAGCTCAGCGAGGAGTACATCATCCCGAGCGTCTTCAACAAGAACGTCGCGCCGGCCGTCGCCGAAGGGGTCGTCCGCGCCGCCTACGAGACCGCGACGGCCCGTCGTCGGCGGACCCCGGACCGCTCGGCAATCCGGTGACGGCGACGCACTGGTCGGTCGTCATCCCGGCGTTCAACGAGGCGCGGCGCCTGCCATCCTACCTGGACGACGTCGTCTCGTTCTTCGAGGGCCGCGGTGAGCCGTACGAGGTCATCGTCGTGGACGACGGTTCGACCGACGACACGCCCGCGCTCGTCGAAGCGCGCGTCCGTGAGCTCGCGTCCGTGCGGCTCCTGCGGCTTCCGGTGAACGCGGGAAAGGGCGCGGCGGTGCGAGCGGGCATGCTCGCCGCCCGGGGTGTCTACCGGTTGTTCACCGACGCGGACGGTGCGACGCCGATCGCCGAGGTCAAGCGGCTCGAGCCCGCGCTCCTGGCCGGCGCAGACGTCGTGATCGGCTCCCGCGTCCTGGTCGACCCGTCCGTGTCGGTCGCCGCGCTGCCGCATCGGGTCGCGGCGGGCCGAGTCTTCAACTGGCTCGTCGCCCGGCTCGGCCTCCGGTCGGTGGCCGACTCGCAGTGCGGGTTCAAGGTCTTCAGCGCCGCCGCGGCGGAGCGCCTCTTCGTCGGACTCCGGACGCGGGGCTTCGGCTTCGACGTCGAGCTGCTTCTCGCGGCGCAGGCTGCCGGGTATCGTGTCGTCGAGATCCCGGTGAACTGGGCCGACCAGCCGGGGAGCAAGGTCGGGGTGTTCCGACACGGCCCGGGGATGTTCTGGCAGATCGTCATGGCGAGACTTCACGCGGGGAGGCGACGGTGAGCTTCGCGCGGCGGATCCAGGAGATCGAGCCGTTCCTCGCGGTGGAGATGGGGGAGCGGGCGCAGGCGCTCGAGCGCTCGGGCGTCGATGTCGTGCATCTCGAGTTCGGCGAGCCGGACTTCGAGGCGCCCGCGGTGATCCGCGAGGCGGTCGAGAAGGCGGTCAAGGACGGCCGCACGCGCTACACGCACAGCCTCGGCATCCTTCCGCTGCGCGAGGCGATCGCCGAGCACTACGCGGCGACCTACGGCGTCAACGTGTCGCCGGACCAGATTCTCGTGACCGCGGGGACCTCGCCGGCGATGCTCCTCCTCTTCGGCCACCTCCTCGACCCGGGCGACGAGGTCGTGCTGAGCGATCCCTACTACGCCTGCTACCCGAACTTCATCCGCTACGCCGAGGGGAGGCCCGTCTACGTCGGGGTCACCGAGGAGGACGGCTTCCAGTACCACCCCGAGGCGATCCGGGAACATCTGGGCGCGCGCACGAAGGCCATCGTCGTCAACTCGCCGGCCAATCCGACGGGCACGGTCCTGTCCGCGGAACGTTTGGCGGCGATCGCGGCGCTCGCCCGCGGCGGGGGGCCGTTCATCGTCTCCGACGAGATTTACCACGGGCTCTCCTACGAGGGGCGCGACCGGACGATCCTCGAGTTCACGGACCGCGCGTTCGTCCTCAACGGCTTCTCCAAGGCGTACGCGATGACCGGCTATCGCCTCGGCTACGTGATCGCGCCGCGCGACCGGATCCGCGCGCTCCAGACGCTCTACGGCAACTTCTTCATCTCGACGAGCGAGTTCGTCCAGTGGGCAGGCGTCGCCGCGCTGCGCGAGGCGGGGGAAGAGCGCCGCCGCTTCCGCGCCCGCTTCGACGAGCGGCGCCGGTCGATGCTCGCAGGCGTTCGGGCGCTGGGGCTCGGCGTGGCCTGTGAGCCGACGGGCGCGTTCTACGTCCTCGCCAACGCGCGCCACCTCGGCACGGACTCGGTGCGCCTCGCGCGCGAGATCCTCGAGGCGGCGCACGTGGCGGTGACGCCGGGCGCGGCCTTCGGTGCCAACGCCGAGGGATACCTGCGATTCTCGTACGCCGCGTCGCTCGAGCGCATCCGCGAGGGGCTCGCCCGCCTCGGCCGGTTCCTCACCGCGAAACGGTGAGCGCCGCCGGGCGTCCCGCGACCGGCCCGCGCCGGGGGGCCGAGCGTGTGAGCGGCATGGATCCCGCGTACGTCGCGACCCACGTCGAGGAGGACCGGCGCCACTGGTGGTTCCGGGGGCGTCTGGCGGTGCTGCTCGCGACGCTGCGGCGCGTGCTCCCGCCCGGCCGGCTTCGTCTCCTCGAGCTCGGGTGCGGTACCGGCAACGTGTTGGCCGCGCTCGCCGAGTTCGGCATGGCGGTCGGCATGGAGACGCATCCGGATCTTGCGGCGGCGGCGCGTGCCGCCGGCCTCGACGTCCGGCCGGGCCGGCTCCCAGGGGACCTCGTCGTGGAGCCGGGTTGGGCCGACGCCGTGCTCCTCCTCGACGTCCTCGAGCACCTCGACGACGACGTGGCGGCGCTCGTCACGGCCCGCCGCGCCCTGCGGCCGGGCGGCCTGCTCGTGATCACGGTGCCGGCCTATCGCTGGCTCTGGAGCGGCCACGACGTCGCGCTCGGCCACCGGCGTCGCTACACCGCACGTGAGCTCTCCCGCGTGGTGGAGCGCGCGGGACTCGCCGTCGTCCACGCGAGCTACTTCAATACGCTCCTCTTCCCGGCCGTCGCGCTGACGCGCGCGTGGAAGCGGCTCCGGAGGGACGCGAGCCACGATCTCCGCCGCCCCTCGCCCGCGATCAACCGATGGCTCGAGTGGATGTTCGCACTGGAGCGTCACCTCGTCCCGCGTGTGACGCTCCCGTTCGGCGCCTCCCTGCTCGTGGTCGCGCGGCGATGATGCGTGCCTTGTCGGGGTGGGGGCGCGAGGTGGCGCCGGTCGGGGCGATCCTCGCGGTGGTGGTCGCGGTCACGGCCGTCTGGCTCGCGCTCGACCGGCGTCCGCCCGAGTGGGACCACGCCAACCACCTCGAGCGCGCCGTGCGCTGCGCCGGCGACCTCGCGCGCCGCGACCTGCCCGCGATCCTCGAGCGCTCGTCGTTCTATCCGCCGCTCGTTCTCTGCGCGGCCGGGCTCGCGTACCGGCTCGCCCCGTCCGACGTCGCCGCGGCTCAGTCTGTCGTCCTGGCCTTCCTCGGACTGGGCACGGGCGCGGTCTACGTGCTGGCGCGCCGCTTCGCCGGAGCGACGGAGGGCGTCGTGGCGGCGCTGGTGTTCGCCACCGCCCCCTTCGTCGTCTTCTCGTCCCTGCGCTTTCAGCTCGACCTCCCGCTCGCGTCAATGGTCGCGCTAATGCTCGTCGTCCTGCTCCGCACCGACACGTTCGAGCATCGTGGCTGGTCCGTTGCGACCGGCCTGGTCCTGGGGCTCGGCATGCTGACCAAGCCGCCGTTCGCGGCCTACGTGCTGGCGCCGCTCGTGGTGGTCGCCGCGCGGATCCGAGCGCGCCGCGCGCTCGCGAACCTCGCGCTGGCCGCGCTGATCGGCGGCGGGCTCGGTCTGCCCTGGTATGGCCCGCGGCTTCTCGGGTTGGCCCCCGAGATCGCGAGCCGCTCGTTCCGACAGGCGGCGGAGTCGGGCCACCCCGAGCCGCTGACGGCTGCGGCGCTGATGCTGTACCCGCGCTGGTTCCCGACGCAGCTCGGGCTCGTCGCCGTCCTCCTCTTCGTCCTCGGGCTCGGCGTGGCCGCCCGGCGGCGCCACTGGCTCCTCCTCGCGTCGGTCCTGCCAGCGTTTGCACTCTTCGAGCTCCTCCAGAACAAGAATCTTCGCTACACGCTGCCTCTCCTGCCAGTCGCCGCTGTCCTCGCGGGCCTGGGCTTCGGCGCGCTCCCGGCGCGCCTGCGGGACGGCGGCCGCGTGCTGCTGATCGTCGCCGGGGTGGTCCAGGTGAGCGCGACGGTGTTCGGCGTCCCGCACGTCTCGGTTCCCCTGCTCGACGTGCCCTTCGTGGTGGAGACGCCCCCGGTGCGCGGCGACTGGCGCCACCGCGAGATCCTCGCCCTCCTCGCCCTCGACAGCCGCGGTGCGCCCGCCACCGTCAGCGTCGTGCCGAACGACAACTTCTTCTCGGCGAGCAACTTCCGCTACTACGCGCTCCGCGACGGACTTCGGCTCAAGGTCGGGCGCGCGTGGGAGGGGGAGCCTGTCGGGATCGAATACATGGTGTTGAAGTCCGGCAACCAGGGGCCGTCGTGGACGGCCGAGCGCCCACGGCGCATCGCCGAGCGGCTCGCCCACGATCCCCATCTGGCCCGCGTCTTTCCGGTGATCGGCGAGTTCCCGCTGCCGGACGGCTCGACCGCGACGGTGCGAGCGCGTCGGGAGGATACCGGGCCCACCATGCGACCGGCCGTGATGGCCCGTGCCGTCGAGCGCGCGATCCGCGCCCGCCTCGGCGAGGTCGCGCGAGACGTCGAAGGTCTGCAGATCCGACTCACGTACGACGACGCGATCCTCCGCGGCCGGATCGCGCGCGTCGAGCTGCGCGCGGCACGCGCCACGGTCGGCGACCTCACGCGACGGAACGCCGCGCTCGCGCGCGTCCGCGACCTCCAGCTCGGCGTCGACGACCTGCTCGTGAACCCGTTCAGCGCGTACGCGGACGGCCGGCTCAATCCGCTCGACGCCGGCCTGGTGCGACTCGAGCGGGCGACGATCCTGGCCGCGGACTTCAACGAGTTCCTCCGGCAGCTCAAGGGCTTCAAGCGGGCGTCCGTGACGTTCGAGCCCGGCGCGCTCGTGCTGGCCGCGGCACAGCCGGGGCCCGACGTGACCGCGCGTGTCCGCCTCGTGCCGTCGCGCGACCGGCCCTTCGCGGTGGCGTTCGAGCGAGTCCGCGTGGGTGGCGTCCCGCTTCCCGGCTCGCTCGTGGACTGGGTGGTTCGCGGGTATGATCCCTCGCTGGGGCTGGCGAGCCGGCTGCCCGTCCGGCTCGAGGTCGGTCGGGTCGAGATCACGCCGGACGCCATCCGCATCGCCGCCGGCCCCTGACGGGAGAGCTCGATGCGGGAGTCACTGCAGGCGAAACGCGCGCGCGCGCGAAAGATCGTCCGCGCGCTCAGGAAGGCGTATCCCGACGCCACGATCGCTCTCGACTTCTCGAACCCGCTCGAGCTCCTCGTCGCGACGATCCTGGCGGCTCAGTGCACCGATGAGCGGGTCAATATGGTGACGCCCGCGCTTTTCGCGAAGTACCGGACGGCCCGTGACTGGGCACAGGCCGACCTCGCGACGCTCGAGCGCGAGATCCACTCGACGGGCTTCTACCGCGCCAAGGCGCGCGCGCTCGTCGGCATGGCGCGGACGCTGGTCGAGCGCCACGGCGGCGCGGTGCCTCGGACGCGGGACGAGCTGACGGCGCTGCCGGGTGTCGGCCTCAAGACGGCCAACGTCGTCCTCGGTAACGCCTTCGATCAGCAGGCGATCGCCGTGGACACCCACGTCTTCCGCGTCTCCCAGCGTCTGCGGCTCGCGCGCTCCGAGGATGCCGACGAGATCCACGACCAGCTCGTCAACGTCCTGCCCCGGCGGGAGTGGACCCTGACGACCCACCTCCTGACGACTCACGGGCGCCGCGCCTGCTCGGCACGGAAGCCAGCGTGCCCGGTCTGCCCGGTCCGCACGCTCTGTCCCTGGCCCGATAAGACCAGGATTCGTTGACAGCGCACGCGTTTTCCAATAGAGTAGATCGTTGCGAATTTTTCTGTCCGGACGCCCACTTAGAGCCGTCGAGAGGATAGAATGCCGACGCCGATGCCAAAGGAGAGTGAAATCGAGCGGAAGTGGTTTGTCCTGGACGCCGAGGGTCAAGTCCTCGGTCGCTTGGCCAGTCGCGTCGCGTCGATCCTCCGCGGAAAGCACAAGACGAACTTCGTGCCGCACCTCGACGTGGGCGATCACGTCGTCGTCGTGAACGCCGAACGAGTCCATCTCACGGGACGGAAGCTCCGCGACAAGGTCTACCGCTGGCACTCGGGGTACATCGGAGGCCTGCGTGAGGTACGCGCGGAGACCATGCTGAAGACCCATCCCGAGCGCGTCATCGAGTGGGCGGTCCAGGGGATGCTGCCGAAGAACCGGCTCGGCCGGGCGATGGCCAAGAAGCTCAAGGTCTACCGGGGCGCCGCCCATCCCCACCAGGCGCAGCAGCCGGTCGTGATGCCCGCGTCCACCAAGTCGGAGGTCCGCTGATGGCCGCAGTGCTCGACAGGTTCTATGGGACCGGGCGGCGCAAGACGTCGGTCGCCCGGGTGTGGATCCGCCCCGGCGCCGGGCGCATCTCTGTCAACGGACGCGCGTTCGAGGACTACTTCCCGCGTGAAACGCTGCGCATGATCATCGCACAGCCGCTCCAGGTGACGAACACCATCGGCCAGTTCGACGTGATCGCCACCGTGGGTGGCGGCGGCCCGACGGGCCAGGCGGGCGCGGTCCGCCACGGCATCGCCCGGGCGCTCGCGCGGTTCGACGAGAAGCTCCGGCTGCCGCTCAAGAAGGCGGGGCTCCTGACGCGTGATCCGCGCATGCGCGAGCGGAAGAAGTACGGTCAACCCGGCGCGCGGCAAAAGTTCCAGTATTCGAAGCGCTAGTGCCCAAGCGGCGTGACGTGGTGCGCGTTGCCGTTGCCGGCGCGAGCGGCTACATGGGGGCCGAGCTCCTGCGGCTCCTGCTGGGCCATCCCAGGATTACCGTCACCGGGGTGACCTCCGAGCGGCTCGCCGGCGAGCTGCTCGGGCGCGCGTATCCGCATCTGCGTGGGCTGACCGAGCTCGCCTTCCACGACCTCGACGCCGAGTGGCTCGCCGGGATCGCCGACGCCGTCTTCCTCGCCCTGCCCCACCTCGAGTCGCAGCGCGTGGTACCGGTCCTACGCCGCCGCGGCGTCCGGGCGATCGACCTCTCCGCCGATTACCGGCTGCGCGACCCGAACGACTACGTGACGTGGTACAAGGCGCCGCACACCGATCTCGCCGGGCTCGCCGAGGCGGTCTACGGTCTGCCCGAGCTCCACCGGAAGGCGATCGCCAGCGCGCCGCTCGTGGCGTCGCCGGGGTGCTACCCGGCCGGCGCGATCCTCGCGACGGCGCCCCTGCTCAAGCGCGGGCTCGCGCGCCTCGACGGCATCGTGGTCGATGGCAAGTCCGGCCTGACCGGCGCCGGGGCGCAGGGCCGGAAGATCGAGCCGATGTACCTCTACACCGAAGCGAACGAGAACGTGCAGGCGTACGGGATCGCGAGCCACCGCCACACGCCCGAGATCGAGCAGGAGCTCGGCGCGCTCGCCGGCGCTCCCCTCCGCGTCGCCTTCACGCCCCACCTCGTCCCGCTCAACCGCGGGCTTTTCACCACCGCCTCCGTGCCCCTCACCACGACACTCTCGACGGCCGAGCTCCTCGGCGTCTACCGCGAGGCCTACGCCGGCGAGCCGTTCGTCCGCGTGCTGGACGAGGGCGAGCGGCCGACGACGCGCGGGGTCGTCGGCTCGAACTACTGCGACGTCACGGTGGTCGCTGATGGGAGGACCGGTCGCGCCGTGTGCCTGTCGGCGATCGACAATCTCGGCAAAGGGGGGGCGGCCAACGGCGTCCAGGACCTCAACATCATGTTCGGTTGGTCCGAGCGCGCGGGACTCGAGGCGCCACCGGTGTACCCCTAGCGCGATGGCGCCGGCGGAGGTCGAGTGGCTTGAGGGCGGCGTCACGGCGGTGCCCGGGATCCTCGCGGGCGGCGTGGCGGCGGGCATCAAGCCGAGCGGCAAGAAGGACCTCGCGCTGATCTACTCGTCGACGCCCGCGCGCGCCGCCGTGATGTTCACGTCGAACCAGGTGAAGGGCGCGCCGGTTCTCGTCTCCATGGAGCACGCGCGTGGCGGCCAGGCCCAGGCGATCGTCGCCTCAAGCGGCTGCGCCAACGTGTGCACGGGCGAGCGCGGGATCAGCGACGCCCGTGAGATGACTCGGCTCGTCGGCGAGCTGCTGCGGATTCCCGCGACGCACGTCCTGGTCGCATCGACGGGCGTCATCGGCGTCCCGCTGCCGATGGACAAGGTCCGCGCCGCGCTGCCGAAGCTCGCCAAGTCGCTTTCCCCCCAGGGCGGGCGCGCCGCGGCCGAGGCGATCCTCACCACGGATGCGAAGCCGAAGGAAGCGGCGCTCCGGCTCGAAATCGACGGTCGCGCCGTCACGATCGGCGGTATTGCGAAGGGTGTCGGCATGATCGAGCCCCACCTGGCGACCATGTTCTGTTTCGCGGCGACCGACGCGGTCGTCGCGCCGGCGGCGCTCACGGCCGTGGTGCGGCGGACCGTGGACCGATCGTTCAACCGCATCACCGTGGACGCCGACCAGTCCACGAGCGACACGGTGGCCGTGCTCGCCAACGGGCTCGCCGAGAACCGACCCCTCGAGCGGGGGCGGGGGCTCCCGCAGTTTGCCGCCGGCCTCGAGGCGCTGATGCAGCGGCTCGCGCGGGCGCTGGTCGCGGACGGCGAGGGCGCGACGAAGCTCGTCGCGATCGCCGTGCGAGGGGCGACGAGCCGGCGCGACGCGCTGCGCGCTGCCCGGAGCGTCGCGAATTCGCCGCTCGTCAAGACCGCGCTCAACGGCGCCGACCCGAACTGGGGGCGGATCATGATGGCCCTCGGCAAGTCCCCGGCGCGGGTCGAGCAGGACAAGGTGGCCATCGCCTTCGGCGGCGAGCGGGTCGTCGAGCGCGGCCTGCTGCGCGAGGGCGTGCGCCTGGAGCGCGTCCGGGAGATCATGGGGGGCGGGGAGTACGAGATCACGATCGACTTGGGTCTCGGCCGCGGCGAGGACCGCGTCTGGACCTGCGACCTGAGCGAGGAGTACGTGCGCATCAACGCCAAATACACGACGTAGTCCACCATCACGCACGCCGCGCGCTTTCGGTGGTAGTGCGGACCTTTGGATCGCGCGGGGCCGCAGTGCGAGCCGCAGCCGTAGGCGAGGCGAGCCTGTGATCGAGTCCCCGCCGTCCGGGGCGAGCCTACAAAGCGCGGCGGAGGCAAACCGAAGGAGGAGGCATGGCGACGCTGACGATGAAGGAGCTGCTGGAGGCCGGAGTACACTTCGGCCACCAGACCAAGCGATGGAACCCGAAGATGCAGAAGTACATCTTCGGGGAGCGCAACGGCATCTACATCATCGATCTACAAAAGACGCTCAAGAAGTTCCGCGAGGCCTACGCGTTCGTCCGCGACCTGGCCGCTGGCGGCGGCACCGTGCTCTTCGTCGGCACCAAGAAGCAGGCGCAGGAGACGGTCTTCGAGGAGGCGACCCGGTGCGGCATGTTCTACGTGAACCAGCGCTGGCTGGGCGGCACGCTGACGAACTTCGCGACGATCCGCAAGTCGATCGCCCGACTCAAGAAGCTCGAGGAGATGAAGGAGACGGGCGAGTTTGAGCGAGTGCCGAAGAAGGAGGCGCTCGAGCTCGACCGCGAGCGAGAGAAGCTCGAGAAGGCGCTCGTCGGCATCAAGGCGATGGAGCAGCTGCCCTCGACCGTCTTCATCATCGACCCCCGCAAGGAGAAGATCGCGGTGGCGGAGGCGCAGCGGCTCGGCATCCCGATCGTCGCCATCGTCGACACCAACTGCGACCCGTCCGGGATCGACTACCCGATCCCGGGGAACGACGACGCGATCCGTGCCGTGCGGCTGATCACCGCGCGCATCGCGGACGCAATCAACGAGGGGCGGGGCACCCTGGCCAAAGACGAGACGGGGGCGGCGGCCGAAGGGGCCGAGACGGCCGCGGAACCCGCCGAGGTGGCTGGGGTCGAGGCGGAGGGTTAGCGATGGCGTCGAGCGCCCAGCTCGTGAAGGAGCTCCGTGACCGGACGGGGGCGGGGGTGATGGACTGCAAAGAGGCCCTCGAGGCGGCGCGGGGAAATCTAGAATCAGCGTTCGAATACCTCCGGAAGAAAGGGCTCGCGCAGGCGGCGAAGCGCGCGCACCGGGAGGCGAAGGAGGGTGTCGTCGCGGCCTACATCCACCCCCTAGGCGCCAAGCTCGGCGTGCTCGTCGAGGTCAACTGCGAGACGGACTTCGTCGCGAAAACCGACGCGTTCCAGGCGCTCGCCAAGGACCTCTTGATGCAGATCGCCGCGGCGAACCCCGCCTACGTCGCGCGCGAGGACGTGCCCCCGGCGGTCGTCGAGCGGGAGCGCGAGGTCTACCGGGCCCAGCTCGCCGATCAGAAGAAGCCGCCGCAGATCATCGACAAGATCGTCGAGGGCAAGCTCGAGAAGTTCTTCGGCGAGCAGTGCCTGCTCGAGCAGCCCTTCGTCAAGGACGCGTCGGGCAAGACGCGGGTCCGGGATCTCGTCGACGGCGTGAACGCCAAGACGGGAGAGCGCGTCGTCGTCAAACGCTTCGCGCGGTTCCTGGTCGGCGAGGCGGGGTAGGGATGACGGCGGGTGCAGGGGCCGCGCGCCCGGCGTACCGCCGTATCGTCCTGAAGCTGTCGGGGGAAGCGCTCGCCGGCAGCCAGGGCTACGGGATCGATCCGCAGGTGCTCGCGCGGATGGCCGCCGAGATGCGCGACGTCACGACGCTCGGCGTCCAGGTCGCGATCGTCATCGGCGGGGGCAACATCTTCCGCGGTCTCGCGGCGAGCGCCGGCGGCATGGACCGCGCGACCGCCGACTACATGGGCATGCTCGCGACGGTGATCAACGCGCTCGCGCTGCAGGACGCGCTCGAGAAGGCCGGCCTGCAGACGCGCGTGCTCTCCGCCATCGAGATGCGCGCCGTGGCGGAGCCGTACATCCGCCGGCGCGCCATTCGGCACCTCGAGAAGGGCCGGATCGTCATCTTCGCCGCGGGCACCGGCAACCCCTTCTTCACGACCGACACCGCCGGCGCGCTCCGCGCGGTCGAGATCGGCGCCGACGCGATCATCAAGGCGACGAAGGTCGACGGCATCTACTCGGCCGACCCGCAGCGCGACGCGCAGGCCCAGCGGCTGGCCCGCGTGACCTACATCGACGTTCTGAACCGGGGGCTCCAGGTGATGGACTCGGCCGCGATCTCGCTCTGCATGGACAATAAGCTACCGATCATCGTCTTCGATCTGACCCGGTCCGGGAACATCAAGCGGATCGTGCTCGGCGAGCCGGTCGGCTCGATCGTGTCGTCTGGAGGGTGAGGCATGCAGACGGTGCTGAAAGATGCGGAGTCCAGGATGGGCGCCGCGCTCGAGGCGCTCGGGCGCGAGTTCGCTACGGTGCGGACGGGGCGCGCCTCGACGGGGCTGCTGGACGCGATCCGCGTGGACTACTACGGCACGCCGACCCCGCTCAACCAGATGGCGTCCATCTCGGTGCCGGACGCCCGCACGCTCACGATCCAGCCGTGGGAAGCGAGCCAGCTCAAGGCGATCGAGAAGGCCATCATGGCGTCGGACCTCGGGCTCACGCCGATCAACGACGGAAAGGTGATCCGGCTCACGATCCCACCCCCGACCGAGGAGCGCCGGAAGCAGCTCGCGAAAACGGTCGCCAAGCACGCCGAGGAAGCCCGTGTCGCGATCCGGAACATCCGGCGCGAGGCGAACGACAAGCTCAAGGCGATGGCGCGCGACAAGAAGATCTCCGAGGACGAGGAGCGCCGTGGTCACGACCAGATCCAGAAGACCACCGACAAATACATCGCGAAGGTGGACGAGCTCCTGAAGAAGAAGGAGCAGGAAATTTTGTCCTTCTAGCCCGTGTGTGAGATGACCGTCGCATGGCGTTAGAACCCGTGGGCGTCGGGGCGCAGGTGGAGCTCGCCGGGCTCGGCGAGGCCGAGCTGCTCGCGGTCGTGCGTGGCCAGCCGCGGCCCGAGCATGTCGCGATCATCATGGACGGCAACGGTCGTTGGGCGACGCGGCGAGGCCTGCCGCGCGTCGCGGGCCACCGGGAAGGCGTGAAGGCGGCGCGCACGATCGTCCGCGCCGCGGACGCGCTCGGCCTGCGCTACCTGACGCTCTACGCGTTCTCGTCCGAGAACTGGAGCCGGCCGGAGGGTGAAGTGTCGACCCTCCTGAGCCTGCTCGAACGGGCGATCCGCTCGGAGCTTCCCGAGCTCATGCGACGCAACGTGCGTCTCCGCGTGCTCGGCCGCCCGCACGGTGTGCCGGTCCAGGTGCGGCGGGGGATCGACCACGTCGTCCAGGCGACGCGCGACAACGCGGGCCTCACCCTCATGATGGCCTTCAACTACGGCGGGCGCGACGAGCTCATCGACGCCTGCCGCGCCCTCGCGCGGCAGGTCCAGGCGGGGGAGCTCCAGCCCGAGGAGATCGGGGAGAAGGAGATCCAGCGTGCCCTGTACACCGCCGACGTGCCGGACCCCGACCTCCTGATTCGGACGAGCGGCGAAATGCGGGTGTCGAATTTCCTCCTGTGGCAGATCGCCTACACGGAGCTGTGGATCACGCCGACCCTCTGGCCGGACTTCGCCGTCGCCGACCTCTACCGCGCGATCGCCGAATTCCAGCGGCGGACTCGCCGGTTCGGTGGGGTGGAACGGGGGCGGGCATGAAACGGATCACGTTGCTCGGCGCGACCGGCTCCATCGGTCTTCGGACACTCGATCTAGTCTCGAGCTTCTCCGAGGAGTTCGAGGTGGCCGGGCTCGCGGCGCGAGGATCCAATGTCGAGCGCATCGCCGATCTGTGCCGGAAGTACTCGCCCCGCGCCGTCGCGCTTCTCGACGCCGGGGCGCTCGATCAGCTGGCGCGGCTCTTGCCGGCCCCGCGGCCGGAGCTCCTCAGCGGGCCGGACGGCCTCGTGGCCCTGGCGCGCGACGTCGACGCCGACGTCGTCGTCTCGGCGCTCGTCGGCGGCGCCGGGCTCCTGCCGACGATGGCCGCGATCCTCGCGGGACGGACCGTCGCGCTCGCCAACAAGGAAACGCTCGTGATGGCGGGGAGCCTGATGACGGCCGCCGCGCGAGCGCGTGGGGTGAGGCTCCTGCCCGTCGACTCCGAGCACAGCGCGGTCTTTCAGTGCCTGGCGGGCCACAACCGCGCCGACGTCCACCGGATCGTGCTGACCGCGTCCGGCGGACCGTTCCGCGAGACGCCGAGGGCCGACCTGGCGGCGATGACCGTCGAGGACGCGCTCAAGCATCCCACGTGGAAGATGGGCGCGAAGATCACGATCGACTCGGCAACGCTGATGAACAAGGGGCTCGAGATCATCGAGGCGCGGTGGCTGTTCGACGTGCGCCCGGACCAGGTGCAGGTCGTGGTCCATCCGCAGTCGATCGTGCACTCGATGGTGGAGTACGTGGACGGGTCGGTCCTCGCCCAGCTCGGTGTCGCCGACATGGCGGTGCCGATCCTCTACGCCCTCACGTATCCCGAGCGGCGGCCGACGCCGGCCGCCCGGCTCGATCTCACGCGGGCGGGGCAGCTGACGTTCTACGAGCCCGACGCGGACAAGTTCCCCTGCCTTGGGCTGGCGCGCGGGGCGCTCGAGCGCGGCGGGGCCGCACCGGTCGTGCTCAACGCGGCGAACGAGATCGCGGTCGCGGCCTTCCTCGATCGGCGCATCGGATTCACGGAGATCGCTCAGCTGATCGAGTGGGCGCTCGACGCCGCCAGCGCCGTCGCCGTGCGCTCGCTCGAGGAGTGCGTGGCGGTCGACGCCGAGACCCGGCTGCGGGTCGGGCGGAGGATCGACGCGCGCAGCGGAGGCCCTTCCGCGTGACGACGCTCGTCTCGTTCCTCGTTGTCATCGGCATCCTGATCCTGATCCACGAGCTCGGGCACTTCATCGTCGCGCGCCTCACCGGGGTCGGGGTCGAGCGCTTCTCGATCGGGTTCGGCCCGGTGCTCGTGCGCTGGCGCGGGAAGGAGACCGAGTACTGTCTCTCCGCAGTCCCGATGGGCGGCTACGTCAAGATGATGGGCGAGGAGAACCCGCTCGAGGGCGGCGGCGGGGCCGTGCCCTTCGACCCGGCGAAGTCGTTCGCGCTCAAGCCGCTCCCGGTGCGGTTCCTGATCGTCTTCGCTGGCCCCGGGATGAATTTTGTCCTCGCCGCGCTCATCTTCGGGGTCGTGCTCGCGACCATCGGACGGCCGGTGTGGCCGCCGGTCGTCGGCCGGGTCACCGACGGGAGCCCCGCGGCCGCGGCGGGCCTCCTGACCGACGACGTCGTGACGCGCGTGGACGGGCGCCCGATCGGCTATTGGGAGGACCTCGACCGCGCGGTCGCCGGGTCGGACGGACGGACGCTCGTGCTCACGGTCAGACGCGGCGGGGCCGAGCGCACGTTCAGCGTGACGCCGCGGCGAACGACCGTGCGCGACCCGATCTTCCGGGACCCGAAGGACGCGTGGGAGCTCGGCGTGGGGCCGAAGCTCACCCCGCAGATCGGCGCCGTGAACCCGGGCTCGCCCGCCGAGACGGCGGGCCTGCGCGTCGGGGACTGGGTCCTGGCGGTCGCGGGCCAGGCGGTGTTCACGCCCGACGAGCTCATGCAGGCGATCCAGAAGCGTGGCGGCCAGACGTTCGACATCGTCGCGGAACGCGACGGCAAGCCCGAGACGCTGACCGTCACGGCCACCGCCGTCAGGGAGAAAGGGCCCAGCGGGCAAGAGGTCGAGATCGGGCGCATCGGGGTCGGCATCGTGACGCGCGTCGTGCGTTACGAGCCCTATCACCCGCTCGTCGCGGCCGCGTACGGCTGGGTCAGGACGTGGGACATGACCCTGCTCACGGCCAAGGGCCTCTGGAAGATCGTCTCGCGGCAGATCGACTCCTCGAACATCGGCGGCCCGATCCAGATCGCGGCCGAGGCCGGGCGCCAGGCGAAAGAGGGCGTCGCCTCGCTCGCGGTGTTCACGGCGATCATCAGCGTGAACCTGGCGCTGCTGAACCTCCTGCCGGTGCCGATGCTCGACGGCGGGCACCTCTTCTTCTTCGTCATCGAAGCGGTCATGGGGCGGCCGCTGTCGCTCAAGAAGCGCGAAGCGGCGCAACAGCTCGGGTTCGTTTTGCTGATGCTCCTCATGGTCTACGCGCTCTACAATGACCTGGTGAGGATCGATGCGTTTCGAATGTTCAAATAGGACGACTCCATGATCACACGGCGGAAGACGCGACAGATCCGGTTGGGCGGCGTGGAGATTGGCGGCGACGCGCCGCTCACCGTGCAATCGATGACGAAGACCGACACGCGCGACGTCCAGGCGACGCTGCTCGAGATCTGGGCGCTCGAAGCGGCCGGCTGCGACATCGTGCGGTGCGCGGTGCCCGTCCGCGAGGCGGCCGAGAAGCTCGGCGAGATCAAGCGGCAGATCCGCATTCCCCTCGTGGCCGACATCCACTTCAACTACAAGCTGGCGCTCATCGCGCTCGAGCAGGGCGTCGACGGCCTGCGCCTCAACCCCGGAAACATCGGCGGCAAGCCCTTCGTGCAGGAGGTCGTGAACGTCGCCAAGGAAAAGCAAATTCCCGTGCGGATCGGGGTCAACGCGGGTTCTCTCGAAAAGGACCTCCTCGCCAAATACAGTGGCCCCACGCCCGACGGAATGGTGGAATCCGCGTTGCGACACATCCGGATCCTCGAGGACTGTGGGTACCAGGCGATGAAGATCTCGCTGAAGGCCTCCGACCCGCGCATGATGATCGAGGCGTACCGGATGCTCGCCGACCAGGTCGACTACCCGTTCCACCTGGGCGTGACCGAGGCGGGCACGCCCGGCGTCGGGACGATCAAGTCGGCGGTTGGCCTCGGGGCGCTCCTCTCCGAGGGCATCGGCGACACGATCCGTGTCTCGCTCTCCGCGGATCCGACCGAAGAAGTTCGGGTCGGGATCGACATCTTGAAATCGCTTGGCCTCCGGAAGGGCGGCCTCACCTTCGTCTCGTGCCCCTCGTGCGGCCGCGCCGACGTCGATCTCGTCAAGCTCGCGAAGGAGGTCGAGGACGAGTTCCGTGGGCTGAACGAGGAGATCCACATCGCGGTCATGGGATGCGAAGTCAACGGCCCCGGCGAAGCGCGCGCGGCCGACATCGGCGTGGCGGGCGGGCGGGGGATCGGCCTCATCTTCAAGAACGGCGAGGTCATCCGCAAGGTCGCCGAGAAGGATATCGTGAAGGCGATGCGCGAGGAGGTCGACCGATTCGTCGCCGAGCGGAAGGCCGCGCGAGCGACGGCACCGGCCGACGACTGATGGGTCAGTACCGCGTCCACGTCTTCGTGTGCACCGGGGGCGATACCTGCCCGACCCAGGGCGACGTCGAGGGGTTCGTGAAGTACCTTCGCGGCGAGGCGGCGAAGGCCGGCCTCAAGGACGACGTCCGGATCAACAAGGCCGGCTGCTTCTCGCAGTGCGGGCACGGCCCGATGATGGTCGTGTATCCCGACAACGTCTGGTACTGCGGCGTCCAGGAGAGCGACCTCCGGGACATCTTCGAGTCGCACATCGTCGCCGGGAAGCCCGTGGCGCGCCTCCAGTACGCGCCCGGCGTCGGAGGGGCCAACAAGAAGAAGGGCGCGAAGTAGCCGTGCGCCGCTCGCAGTCCCTCGTTCCCACCCTCCGGGAGGATCCCGCCGACGCCGAAGCGCTGAGCCACAAGCTCATGCTTCGCGCCGGCCTCGTGCGTCAGCTCGCCGCCGGCGTCTACGTGTTCCTGCCGCTCGGGCAGCGCGTCCTCGACAAGGTCAACGCGATCATCCGCGAGGAGATGAACGCGATCGGCGGGCAGGAGATCACGATGCCCGTGATCCATCCGGCCGACATCTGGAAGCAGTCGGGCCGCTGGGGCATCCCGGAGATGTTCAAGTTGCGGGATCGCTACGGACGCGACCTGTGCCTCGGGATGACGCACGAGGAAGTCGTCGCGTGGCTCGCCGCGCGCGAGATCCGCTCCTACCGCGACCTGCCGCAGATCTGGTACCAGATCCAGACCAAGGAGCGCGACGAGGCGCGTCCGCGGTCCGGCGTGCTGCGCACGCGCGAGTTCCTCATGAAGGACGCCTACACCCTCGACCCCGACGTCGCCGCGCTCGACCGCTCGTACGCGGCCCACGAGCGCGCCTATCGGCAAATTTTCGACCGCTGCGGGCTCCGCTACTGGGTCGTACAATCCGACACGGGCATGATGGGCGGCCTCGGCTCCCACGAGTTCATGGCGCCGGCTGCGGCGGGCGAGGACGAGATCGCCATCTGTGAGGGCTGCGGGTACGCCGCGAACGTCGAGATCGCCCGCGGGGTCCCGGCGTCGCCGCCGTTCCCTGCCTGGGCGCGTGAGGAGGTGGCGACGCCAGGCGCGCGCACGATCGCCGAGGTCTCGCGGCTCCTGGCGATCGATCCGCGCCTCACGCTCAAGTCGCTTCTCTATATCGGGCAGAGCTCCGGGCCCGTGCTCGTGCTGGTCCGCGGCGACCACGCGCTCCACGAACGGAAGCTCGCCCGCGCCCTCGGCGAAGAGGTCCGCCCGGCGCACCCCGACGAGGTCCGCCAGCACCTGGGCGCGCCGGCAGGGTCGGTCGGCCCGGTCGGCGGCCGGGTGCCGGTGCTCGCCGACGAGCATCTCAAGGGCGGCGTCTACGTCGTCGGCGCGAACCGCGAGGGGTTCCACCTGCGCGGCGTCAGCCCCGGCCGTGACTTCGACTGCCGGTTCGCCGACCTCCACGCCGTCACCGCCGGCGAGGCGTGCGTCGAGTGCGGCAAGCCACTCGGCGTCGAGAAGGTCATCGAGATCGGCAACATCTTCAAGCTCGGCACGAAGTACTCGGCGGCGCTCGGGGCGACGTATCTCGACGAGTCGGGGCGCGAGCAGCCGATCGTCATGGGGAGCTACGGCATCGGTCCGGCCCGGATCGCCGCCGCCGCGATCGAGCAGCTCGCCGACGGGGACGGGATCGTCTGGCCGTGGCCGATCGCGCCGCTGCACGCGTACATCGTCTGCGTGAGCGTCAAAGACCAGGCCCAGCGAGATGCCGCCGAGGCGATCCACGATGCGTGCTGGGCGCAGGGTCTCGAGGCGATGCTGGACGACCGCGACGAGCGGCCCGGGGTGAAGTTCAAGGACGCCGATCTCCTCGGCCTGCCCGTGCGCGTCACGATCGGCAACGCCTTCGTGAAGGAGGGCCTGGTCGAGGTCCGCTCCCGCAAGACGCGCCAGGAGAGCCGCGTCCCCAAGGACAAAGTCGTCGACGCCATCCGCGCGATCCAGGCCGCCGAAGCCCGGCGATAGGCCGGCCGGGCCTCGACCAGCCTTGCCTCGGCCCTCGAGACGTGCTAAATTCCTGAAAAAGTGGGCGTTGCCCGCTTTTTTTAGTTTAGCGACGGGCAAGGGGAACGCCCGATGGACGACGCGGTACAGGCCGACCAGATCGAGGAGGTCGTGATGCCGGTGCTGCGTGACCACGGGCTCGAGCTGGTCGACATCGAGTGGCGCCCGCTCCGTCCGCGCGGGGTTCTGCGTCTCTTCGTCGACAAGCCCGGCGGTGTCGGGATCGGGGACTGCGAACGGCTCAGCCGGGAGATCGGGGACGTGCTCGACGCGGCCGCGATCGTCGAAGGGTCCTACGATTTCGAAGTGTCCTCCCCCGGGCTGGATCGCGTCCTCCACAAGGAGCGCGAGTTCCGCTGGGCGGTCGGCAAGCGCGTGCGCTGCTGGCTCGCCGGCGGGCGTGAGATGCGCGGCCGACTCGTGGCCGTGGAGCCGGACCAGCTCGTGCTCGAGCACGACGGCGAGCGGGTGGACCTCCCGCGCACCGGCGTCACGAAGGCCCGTCTGGAGGCGGAAGTCCCCTGGCCGCGCAAGGCGTAGAATCTCAGGCAGGCGTTGGGATCGATGAACCGAGAGCTGATCAGCGTCATCGAGCAGATCGGGCGCGAGAAGGGGATCGACAAAGAGATCCTCTTCGAGGCGCTGGAGTCTGCCCTGCTGTCGGCGTCGCGGAAGTCTCTGGGGCCGGCCGATAACGTGCGCATGCACATCGACCGCAAGAGTGGCGATCTGCGCGTCTACTGCCGTAAGAAGGTCGTCGAGGAAGTGACCGACGACAAGCTCGAGATCAGCCTGGCCGACGCCAAGGCACTCAACCGGGAGGCCGAGCTGGGGGACGAGCTCGAGTTGGAGCAGGAGCGGCCGCCGCAGGAGTTCGGTCGGATCGCGGCCCAGACGGCCAAACAGGTGATCCTGCAGAAGGTCCGGGACGCGGAACGCGAGGGCATCTACTCCGAGTTCGCGGGCAAGGAGGGCCAGATCCTCCGCGGCGTCGTGCACCGGATCGAGAAGCGCAACGTGATCCTCGAGATCGGCAAGGCCGAGGCGATTCTGCCCGAGCGGGAGCAGATCCCGGGCGAGCGGTACAACCCCGGCGATCGCATCCGCGCCTACGTCCTCGAGGTGCGCCGCACGGCCAAGGGCCCGCAGATCTCGCTCTCGCGGACCCACCCGGGCTATCTCGCGCGTCTCTTCGAGACGGAGATCCCGGAGATCCAGGAGGGCATCGTCCTGGTGAAGGCCACGGCGCGGGAGGCCGGCGAGCGTGCCAAGGTCGCGGTCGCGTCAACCAAGCGGGACGTCGATCCCATCGGCGCGTGCGTCGGGTTGCGCGGTACCCGCATCCAGGTCATCAGCCGGGAGCTGCGAGGTGAGAAGATCGACATCATCGAGTGGTCGCACGACCCGGCGACATTCGTCGCGCGCGCGCTGTCGCCGGCGAAAGTGTCGTCCGTCGTGATCACGGAGCCGAGCGAGCCCGACGGTCAGCCGTCGGCGCTCGTCATCGTCCCCGACAACCAGCTCTCGCTGGCGATCGGCAAGAAGGGCCAGAACGCGCGGCTCGCGGCCAAGCTCACGGGCATGCGCATCGACATCAAGAGCGAGGCGGAGGTCGAAGCCGAGCGGACGGCGAGCGAGGGCCTGCCGCAGGTGGACCGCGCCGCGCTCGCCGCGCTCGCCGGCGCGGAGCTCGTCGAGCCGCTCGTCGCGGCGGGGCTCGGCTCGCCTGCGGCGATCGTGAAGGCCGGACCCGGGAAGCTCGGGCTCGTCGCGGAGGTCGGCTCCCGCGCCGAGGCGATCCACGCCGCGGCCGTCGAGTGGGTGGCGGCCCACGTCGCCGCGTCAGAGCCGAGTGGAGCCTCCGAGGAAACGGGTGCGCCCGCATGACCGAGGAGCCTCGGCGCACGTGTCTCGGGTGTCGGCGGGTGCGGCCCAAGCGGGTGCTCGTGCGGCTCGTGCGGCGGCGCGACGGCGTGGTGGTCACGGATCCACGCGGCGCCGTCCCGGGTCGCGGCGCCTACGTGTGCGCGGACGACCTGTGCCTCGGGCGCGCGCTCGCGCGCGCGCGGCTCACCCACGCGTTCAGGAAGCCCTGTGAAGCGAGCGCGGAGCTCGCGATGGCGGTGCGGACCTCCGGATCTCGCGGGGCTGGGGCCCCGCCGTCCGAGGCGAGCGAAGAGATGGGAGTCGTGCAGACCTCGAGATTGCGCGGGGTTGCGGTGCGAGGCGCGCCGAGAAGGCGAGGCGGGCCTGTGATCGAGGCCCCGCCGTCAGAGGCGAGCGGTGAAAACGGTTCGGAGGAGGTGAGGGGGCCGTGGCGGCAAAGGTAAAGCTGATGGAGCTCGCGAAAGAGCTCGGCGTGACGAGCAAGGAGCTCATGGTCGCCGCCGAGGAGATGGGTCACAAGGGGCTGCGTGCCATGAGCCCTCTCGACACGACGCTCGCGAACGCGCTGCGGGTCAAGCTTGGGCGTGGCCGCGAGCTGCCCGAGGAGCCGAAGCCGAAGCGCGCCGTGAGGCCGAAGGCCGCGACGGAGACCACGGCGACTGACGGCGCGCCGGTCACGAAGAAGGCGCCGGCGCGGTCGAAGAAGGCCGCCGACGTCACGCTCGAGGAGTCGCCCGCGGAAATCAAGCCCGCGGCGACGATCGTCAAGCCGAAGCCCGCGCCGGAGACCGTGGCCGAGCCCCCGCTCGTCGCCAAGCGCGAGTCCGAGATCGCTCCGGAGCCCAGCGTGGTGACGCTCGCACCCGAGGCGCCGCCGGCCGCGGCGAAGCCGGCGCCGATCGCGCCCGCGGCGCCGGGCGCGCCCACCAGGAAGCCCGAGCCGAAGATCGTCCCGTTCCGTCCGATCGAGCGGCCTGCGCCCGCGCCTCCGCGCCCGGCCCGTCAGCCGGCGCCGCCGTTCGCGCCGCCGCGCGTGACCACGGTGCCGCGGCCCGCGGCGCTCGCCGCGCCGTCGCGCCCCGCCCAACCCGCGGCGTCGGCGCCCGCGCCGGCCCGTCCGGCTGCCGCCGTCGAGGCGCCGCCAGCCCCGCCGGCCGAGGTGAAGCGCGAGCTCATCCGGGTACCCGAGTCCGTCACGGTGGGCGAGCTCGCCGAGAAGATGCGGCGGAAGTCGGGCGAGGTGATCAAGGCGCTGCTCGAGCTCGGCGTCATGGCGACGGTCAACGAACTGCTCGACCCAACGGCCGCGAAGCTCGTCGCCGACAAGTTCAGCGTGGACCTCGAGGTCCGGTCCGTCGAAGGCGAGGTCGTCGACGAGGAGGACCTCGACCCCGCGCAGCTCAAGCTGCGCCCGCCCGTCGTCACCGTCATGGGCCACGTCGACCACGGCAAGACCTCCCTCCTCGACGCGATCCGCAAGTCGAAGGTCGCCGAAAAGGAGTTCGGCGGGATCACGCAGCACATCGGCGCCTACCAGGTCGAGACCCGGCACGGCAAGGTCTCGTTCCTCGACACGCCGGGGCACGAGGCGTTCACGGCGATGCGCGCACGTGGCGCTCAGGCGACGGACATCGTCATCCTCGTGGTGGCCGCCGACGACGGCGTCATGCCGCAGACCGTCGAGGCGATCAACCACGCGCGGGCGGCGAACGTGCCGATCATCGTCGCCGTGAACAAGATCGACAAGCCCGAGTCCGATGCCGAGCGCGTCAAGCGTGAGCTCGCCAACCATGGCCTGATCCCGGAGGAGTGGGGAGGGCAGACGATCTATGTCGCGACGTCGGCGAAGAAGGGGACGGGCATCGACCAGCTCCTCGAAATGACCGCGCTCCAGTCCGAGATCCTCGAGCTCAAGGCCAATCCGAACCGCGCGGCCCGGGGCGTGATCATCGAGAGCCGGCTGGATCGTGGGCGCGGCCCCGTCGCGACCGTGCTGATCCAGGCCGGCACGTTAAAAGAAGGAGACGCGGTCGTCGTCGGCGCCCACTCGGGCCGGATCCGAGCGCTGAGCGACCCGAGCGGCAAGAAGGTCAAGAGCGCCGGCCCGTCCGACCCGGTCGAGATCCTCGGGCTCAGCGGCGTTCCCGCCGCGGGCGACGTCCTCGTCGCGGTGTCCGACGAGCGGAAGGCGCGACAGGTCGCCACCATGCGGCAGGACCGCGACAAGCTCAAGGGCAAGACCGCGACGCGGATCACGCTCGAGGGGCTCCAGAAGCAGATCCAGTCGGGGGAGGTGAAGGAGCTTCGGCTCGTCCTCAAGGCCGACGTGCAGGGCTCCGTGGAGGCGCTGGCGGAGGCGCTCGAGCGGCTGTCGACTGAGGAGGTCAAGCTGAAGGTCATCCACAGCTCGGTGGGCGCGATCAACGAGAGCGATGTCATGCTCGCCTCGGCGTCGAACGCGATCGTCATCGGGTTCAACGTCAAGCCCGAGACCAAGGCGGCGTCTCAGGCGCAAGCGAACGGCGTCGACATCCGCAGCTACAACGTCATCTACGACGCGATCAACGACCTGCGGGCCGCGCTGGCCGGCATGCTCGCGCCCGAGATCCGTGAGACGACGCTCGGCCGGGCGCAGGTGCGCCAGATCTTCGTCATCTCCAAGCTCGGCCCGGTGTGTGGCTCGTACGTGACGGAAGGCAAGATCGTTCGCAACGCGAAGGTGCGCGTGCGGCGCGGCGACGAGGTCGTCGGCGAGGGCACGGTCGGCTCGCTGAAGCGGTTCAAGGACGACGTCCGCGAGGTGCTGGCCGGGCTCGAGTGTGGCATCGGCGTCGACGGCGTGACGGGGGTCCAGCCGGGCGACATCCTCGAGGTCTACACGGTCGAGGAAGTGGCGCGCACGCTTTAGAGCGTTTGCGCCGGGGGGAACCGTGGCGACGGCGCGTGTCGCGCTGGGAATGGTGGAGCTCCATCTTCCCGATGTCGACTCGCTGAAGGGCAAGCGGCACGTCCTGAAGGGCCTCAAGGAGAAGGTGCGCGCACGCTTCGAGGTGTCGGTCGCAGAGGTTGATCACCAGGACGTCTGGCAACGCGCCACCCTGGCGGTCGCCTACGTCTCGGCCGACGCGCGGCACGCCAACGAAGTGGTCTCCAAGGCGATATCCTTCATCGAAGATAACGTCGAGGGGCGCGTCCTCGAGACGTTCGTGGAGATCCTCTGATGCAGAGCAAACGGCTCGACCGCGTGAACCAGCTCATCAAGGAGGAGGTCTCGACCCTCCTCCAGCGGGAGCTCAAGGACCCGCGACTCGGTTTCGTCACGGTCACCGAAGTCGAGACCTCGAAGGACCTGCGCGTGGCGAAGGTCTTCGTCTCGGTGCTCGGCGACGAGGCGCAGTGGGCGGCGTCGCTGGCCGCGCTCGGAAGCGCCCGGGGCTTCGTCCGCCAGTGGCTCCGCCACCACCTCGACCTTCGCGTCACGCCGGAGCTCGACTTCCGGGCTGATCGCTCGATGGAACACGCGGCGCGGATCCAGACGCTGCTCCGGCGACTCAACGACGACCCGACGTCGTGAGCAGCGCCATCACCCTGACCGGTCCCGCGCCCTCCGAGGCCGTCTTGACTCCGTTCCGGTCTCCGGGGGGCCACGCCCTCATGCTCGGCCACGTCCACCCCGACGCCGACGTGCTGGGGACGCTCCTGGCGCTGGGTGAGGCGCTCGAGGCCCGCGGCTGGCGCGTGACCTATGGCGGCCCGCATCCGGCGCCGGCCGCGCTCGCCTTCCTCCCCGGCATCGAGCGGTACCAGCAGCTCCACGCCCTCGACGGCAGGTTCGACGTCGCCGTGCTGACGGACTGTCCGAATCCGGAACGCACCGAGGGGCTCATCGACCAGGCGCGCCGAGCCGCGGCCACCGTCGTGAACATCGACCACCATCCCGACAACCGGCGCTACGGCGACGTGAACTGGATCGACGTGTCCGCTGCGGCCACCGGCGAGCTGGTCTACGAGCTGCTCGTGGCGCTCGGCGCCCCGCTGACGCCCCCGATCGCGACCAACCTGTTCACCGCGCTCCACACCGACACCGGCTCCTTTCGCTACTCGAACGTGACCCCGCGGACGTTCCGGACGGCCGCGGCGCTCGTCCAGGCGGGCGCCGATCCCGCGTTCGTCTCGGAGTGGCTCTACGAACGCCGCGCCCCCGATGCGCTCCGCTGGCTCGGCGCGGCGCTCGGACGTGTCGAGGTGAGCGACGACGGGCGGGTTGCGTGGCTGATCCTCCCGTCGGGGTCCGTGCCGGAGAAGGTCATCGAGTCCGAGGAGCTCGTCAACTATCCGCGCTCGGTGGCGACGGTCCGCGTCGCGTGTCTCTTCCGCGAGTACCTTGGCCAGGTGAAGGTGAGTCTCCGCGGCAAAGGCGACGTGGACGTGCAGCGGATCGCCGCGCAGTTCGGGGGTGGCGGCCATCCGAACGCGGCCGGGTGCACGCTCGCGAAGCCGCTGGCCGAGGCGACGCGGGTCGTGCTCGCGGCGGTCCGGGCCGCGCTGGCCGCCGCGCCCGGGGCCCGGACGAGGTGAGCGTCAGGGTCGGCGGCTCGGGCGTGCTCGCGGTCAACAAGGCGGCGGGGGCGACGTCGTTCGACGTCGTGGCGCTCGTCCGTCGGCGGCTCCACGTCCGCCGGGTCGGTCACGCCGGCACGCTCGACCCCGCGGCGACGGGCGTCCTACCAGTCCTGATCGGCGAGGCGACCAAGCTCACGCCGTACCTCATGGACCAAGACAAGGAGTACGTCGCGACGGTCCGCTTCGGGCTCACGACCGACACTCACGACACCGAGGGTCGCGTCCTCTCGGAGGTCACGGTCTCCCGACTCGAGCGACGTGACCTCGAGGAGGCGAGCCGGCCGTTCGTCGGTCGGATCAAGCAGATCCCGCCCATGTACTCGGCGGTCCACCACGAGGGGCGGCGCCTCTACGAGCTGGCGCGCGAGGGGATCGAGGTCGACCGCGAGCCGCGGGAAGTCGTCGTCCATTCGATCGCCGTCGACGAGGTCGCCCCGCCTCGGGCCACCCTCCGTGTCGTCTGCGGCAAGGGCACGTACGTGCGGGTGCTCGCCGCCGACCTGGGGGCCGCGCTCGGCTACGGCGGCGCCGTCGAGTGCCTCGTCAGGTGTCGTGTCGGCCCCTTCCACCTCGCCGACGCGATCCCCTGGGCCGACGTCGTCAGCGCCGAGCCGGCAGTGCTCTGGTCTCGCGTCACGCCGCCGGAATCGGCGCTGGCGGGCTGGCAAGGGGTGACCCTCGACGAGCGCGCGGCCGTCGCGTTCGGGCACGGCCAGGCGATCGAGGTCCGGGCACCCGCGCGCGGCGAGGGCGGCTCCTCCGTCCGCGTCCACGACGTCACCGGTACGCTCATCGGCGTCGGCGCGATCACGGAGGACGGGCGCCGCGTGAAACCCGTCCGAATCCTGCATGCGGATCGTCCGGGGACTCGAATCCTACCCGCCTGACGCGCTCTCGAGCGCCGTCGCGCTCGGCGCGTTCGACGGCGTCCATCTGGGCCATCGTGCGATCCTCGGGACCGCCGTGGCTCAGGCGCGGCGGGAGGGCCTCGTGGCCCTCGCGTGCACCTTCGATCCGCACCCGCTCGAGGTGCTGCAGCCCGAGCGCTCTCCCGTTCCGATTACGACCCTCGAGGAGCGGCTCGAGCTGATCGCCGGGACGGGGATCGACACGACCGTGGTCGTCGTCTTCACCCGCGCCGTCGCCGCGGTAGAGGCGGAGGACTTCGTCCGCCGCGTCCTCGTGGGGACGCTGAAGGCGCGGGACATCGTCGTCGGCTTCAATCATCGGTTCGGGCGCGGCGCCCGCGGCGATGCCACGCTCCTCGAGCGGCTCGGGCGCGAGCTCGGGTTCAGGGCGCACACGGTTCCCCCGACGACCGTCGATGGTGTTCCCGTGTCGTCGTCGGAGATCAGGAGCGCGCTCCAGCGCGGCGACCTCACGAAGGCGGCGCGGCTACTCGGGCGCGCCTACGCGATCCAGGGCGAGGTCGTGCGCGGGGCGGGTCGCGGCCGAACCCTCGGCTTTCCCACGGCGAACGTCAAGACGGCGCGTCCGCTCCTTCTGCCCCCCGGGGTCTATGCCTGTCAGGTCGATGTGGAGGACACACGCTACCAGGCGGTCATCAACGTCGGCGTACGGCCGACCTTTGGCGAGACGGAGCTCGCGGTGGAGGCTCATCTCCTCGATTTTTCCGGGGATCTTTACGGCCGCCGCATTCGGCTCACGTTCCTCCGGCGTCTCAGGGACGAGCGCAAGTTCCCGAACGTGGAGGCCCTCCGCAACCAGATCGCTCTCGACGTCCTCGCCGCCCGGGAGAACCCCTGAAGCCCGCGCTTTACTTCCCGGGATCGTCGTGGTACGGTAACAGCTATCTGTTGACAAAAAAAGGGGTTTTGAACCCGTCCTGGACGGAGGCGGCTCCCCGGGGCGTGGCGATTGAGGGAGGTCCCCCATGCCGCTGACCGTCGACAAGAAGAAGAGCTTGATCGAGCAATTCCGCGCCCACGCGGGCGACACCGGGTCGCCGGAGGTCCAGGTCGCGCTCCTGACGGAACGGATCAACGGCCTCACCGATCACTTCAAACAGCACACCAAGGACCACCACTCTCGGCGCGGCCTCTTGATGCTGATCGGCAAGCGCCGGGGGTTGCTCGAGTACCTCAAGGACAAGGACGCCGAGCGCTACCGCACCCTCATCGACAGGCTCGGAATCCGCCGGTGACGGCAGGCCTCACAACCATGGATTGGTCCTCGGACGCAAACACTCCGGGGGCCCGAGGACGATCTCCCAGATGAGTCATACTGTACAGACCGAGATCAACGGCGGGCCGTTCTCCATCGAGACCGGCAAGGTTGCCAAACAAGCCGACGGAGCCGTCGTCGTCCGCTACGGCGGCACGATGGTGCTCGCCACCTGTGTGACCGCGAAGACCGCGAAGGAGGCCCAGGACTTCTTCCCGCTGACGGTCGAGTACCGGGAGCGCATGTACGCGGGCGGCCGGATCCCAGGGGGCTATTTTAGGAGGGAAGGCGCACCGTCGAAAAAGGAAACCCTCACGTGCCGGCTGATCGACCGGCCCATCCGCCCACTCTTCCCCGACGGCTTCCGCAACGAGGTCCAGGTCATCTGCCTCGCGATCTCCGCCGACGCGCAGAACGACCCCGACATCCTGGCGATGAACGGCGCCTCCACGGCGCTCACCCTCTCGGGCATCCCGTTCAACGGTCCCGTCGGCGCGGTCCGAGTCGGACTCGTGGCGGGCCAGCTCGTGGCGAACCCGACGAAGGATCAGCAGGCCGTCTCGAGCCTCGACCTGGTCATCGCCGGCACCGAGGAGGCGGTCCTGATGGTCGAGTCGGGCGCCAGCGAGGTGCCCGAGGAGACCATGCTCGAGGCGATCGCGTTCGGCCACGCCGAGTGCCGGCGGCTCGCCCGGCTCCAGGTGGACCTGGCCGCGCGGGCGGGGAAGCCGCGCTGGCCGTTCGACCCGAACGCCGGGCGGGACCCGGAGCTCGAGGCGCGCGTGCGGACGCTCACCGTGCCGAAGCTCGCCGCGGCGCTCGCGACGCCCGAGAAGCACGCGCGGGCGGAGGCCGTCTCCCATGTCTTCGACGAGGTCTGGGGGGCGCTGGCCCTCGATGAGTCCAAGCGCGGCCAGGCGCGCGCCGCCTTCGAGGCGATCGAGGCCGCGCAGGTGCGGCGGCTGATCGTCGAAAGGGGCATCCGCGTGGATGGCCGGAAGGTCAACGAGGTCCGGCCGATCACGATCGAGATGGCGTACCTGCCGCGGGCCCACGGCTCGACGATCTTCACGCGCGGTGAGACCCAGGCGCTGGTCTCCGCCACGCTCGGCACCAAGTCCGACGAGCAGAAGATCGAGACGCTCGAGGGCGAGACCTGGCGCCACTTCATGCTCCACTACAACTTCCCCTCGTTCTCGGTGGGTGAAGTCCGTCGGTTCGGTGGGCCCTCGCGGCGGGACATCGGCCACGGCGCCCTCGCCGAGCGTGCGGTCGAAGCGATGCTGCCGGCGAAGGAGGACTTCCCGTACACGATCCGCATCGTGTCGGACATCCTCGAGTCGAACGGGTCCTCCTCGATGGCGACGGTGTGCGGCGCCTCGCTCGCGCTCATGGATGCGGGCGTGCCGATCAAGACGCACGTCGCCGGCATCGCGATGGGCCTCGTCAAGGACGGCGACAAAGTCGGGATCCTGACCGACATCATGGGCAGCGAGGACCACTACGGCGACATGGACTTCAAGGTGGCCGGGACGGAGAAGGGGATCACCGCGCTCCAGATGGACATCAAGACCGCGGGGGTCTCGCTCGAGATCATGCGCGAGGCGCTCCGGCAGGCGCGCGAAGCGCGGATGATCGTGCTCGCCAAGATGCGCGAGGCGATCGAGAAGCCCCGCCCCGAGCTCAGCCCGTACGCGCCCCGGTTCGTCACGATCAAGATCCGCCAAGAGAAGATCCGCGAGATCATCGGCCCCGGCGGCAAGGTCGTGCGGGGGATCCAGGAGCAGACGGGCACCAAGATCGACATCGAGGACGACGGCCGGGTCACCGTGTTCTCGTCGGACCAGGCGTCGGTGCAGAAGGCCATCGCGATGATCCAGGACATCTGCCGCGAGGTCGAGCTCGACCGGATCTATCTCGGCAAGGTCAAGAAGATCGTCGAGTTTGGCGCGTTCGTGGAAGTCATCCCCAACACCGAGGGGTTGCTGCACATCTCGCAGATCGCCGAAAGCCGCATCCGGTCGGTCCAGGACGTGCTGACCGAGGGCGACGAGGTCCTCGTGAAGGTCATCGAGATCGACGGCAACGGCAAGATGCGGCTCTCCCGCAAGATGGCGCTGCGCGACCAGCCCGCGCTCGCCGACAAGGAAAAGCTGAAGAACCCGCAGGCGGCGAATCCTCCGCGCGCCTGAAAGGTGGTCCCCGTGAGCGAAGGGTACCGGAAGAGCGTCCTGCCGAGCGGTATCCGTGTCGTCACGGAGCGGATGGAGCACGTCCGGTCCGTGGCGGTCGGCGTGTGGGTCGAGGCCGGCTCCCGGCACGAGCCAGAGGGCCGCATCGGCATGTCCCACCTCATCGAGCACCTCGTCTTCAAGGGCACCGAGACGCGCACCGCCGAGGCCATCGCGCGCACGATGGACTCGGTCGGCGGCCAGATGGACGCCTTCACCACGAAGGAGCACACCTGCTTCTATGTCCAGGTGCTCGACGAGCACCTGCCGCTCGCGGTCGATCTCCTGACCGACATCCTCCTGCACCCGGTCTTCGACGCCGAGGAGCTCGAGCGCGAAAAGTCGGTTGTGCTCCAGGAGATCAAGATGGTGGAGGACACGCCCGACGACCTGGTCCATGACCTCTTCGCCGCACAGCTCTGGGAGGGCCATCCGCTCGGACGCCCGATCCTCGGCACGCGCGAGGCGGTGAACGGTTACGATCGCGCGGCGGTGCTCACCCACTTCGGCGAGGAGTACGTGCCGCCACGCATCATGATCGCGGTCGCGGGCAACGTCACCCACGACCGGGTCGTCGACCTCTTCGGGCGCGGCTTCGACGGCTTCACTCGCGCGGTGACACCGCGCACGGACACGCCCCCGCTCATGAAGGCCGGGGTCAACATCGTCCACAAGCCGCTCGAGCAGGTCCACGTCATCATGGGCTTCCCGGGCCTGCACCACTCGGCGCCCGAGCGCTACGCCCTGTTCGTCCTGAACGATGTGATCGGCGGCAGCATGTCCTCGCGCCTCTTCCAGGAGGTGCGGGAGCGCCAGGGGCTCGTCTACGCGATCCATTCGGGCGTCCAGGCGTACGTCGACACGGGGACGCTCTACATCTATGCCGCGAGCGACGCGCCGAACTTCTCCAAGGTCCTCAAGTCGATCCTCAAGGAGCTCCGTGAGATAAAGAAGAGCGGCGTGACGGAGGAGGAGCTCCGACGCTCCAAGGATCATTTGAAGGGCAGCCTGATGCTGTCGCTCGAGTCGACGTCGAGCCGGATGAATCGGCTCGCCAAGCACGAGATGCACCTGGGCTCGTTCCTCACGATCGACGCCATGCTCGCGGCGATCGACGTCGTCCGCCACGAGGAGGTGCAAGCGCTCGTCACCGACCTCCTCGACGAGGACCGCCTCGTCCTGACCACGCTCGGACCCCTCGATCGCCGCAACCTCCCGCGCGAACTGCATCGTTGATATTGGGGGGCCCCGACATGGCCCCCCAAACCCCCCGACTCGCGTCTCGATCGAGCCTGAGGCTCGATCGCGTCTGCGAACGCCGCCCCGACATGGCCCCCCAAACCCCCCGTCTCGCGACGTCCTCCGGCTCGCACGATTCTCGTGTTTCGCTCGCCTCGGACGGCGGGGCCCCAGCCCCGCGACGTCCTCCGGCTCGCACGATTCTCGTGTTTCGCTCGCCTCGGACGGCGGGGCCCCAGCCCCGCGACGTCCTCCGGCTCGCACTTCCACTGCGGGGTGTTTTGCTCTAAGGTGAGGGCGTGATCGAGCGTTACACCCGCCCGGAGATGGGCCGCCTCTGGAGCGAGGAGTCCAAATACGCGGCGTGGCTCCGAGTGGAGCTCGCCGTGTGCGAGGCCTACACCCGCCGCGGCCGCATCCCCTCCGACGCGATGGCGCGCATCCGCCAGACGGCGGGCGTGGACGTCGCGCGGATCCTCGCCATCCAGGAGCGGGTCAAGCACGAGATGATCGCGCTTCTCACGAGCCTCGAGGAGCAGCTCGGTCCGGACTCTCGCTTCGTCCATATCGGCCTCACGACGAGCGACGTCTGGGACACGGCGCTGGCGCTCCAGCTCCGGGACGCCGCCGACCTCCTCATCGCGGGACAGGTGCGCCTCCGGGACGCGCTCCGCGCGCTGGCGCTCCGCCATAAGGACACCCTGACGGTTGGGCGGACGCACGGTGTGCACGCGGAGCCGACGAGCTTCGGGCTGAAGGCGGCGGTGTGGTACACCGAAGCGCAGCGGAACCTGGAGCGCCTGTGGCGCGCTCGCGCCGCCGTCGCGGTGGGAAAGCTCTCTGGCGCCGTCGGGAACTTCGCCCACGTCGAGCCCGAGCTCGAGACGGAGGTGTGCGGGGAGCTCGGGCTCGAGGCCGCGCCGGTGTCCACGCAGATCGTCCAGCGGGATCGCCATGCCGAGTTCTGCGCGACGCTCGCCGTGGCGGGCGCATCCCTCGAGAAGATCGCGCTCGAGGTGCGGGGGCTCCAGCGCACCGAGACGCTCGAGGCGCAGGAGCCGTTTGGCGAGGGACAGAAGGGCTCGAGCGCGATGCCCCACAAGCGAAACCCCGAGCTCTCGGAGCGGATCTGCGGCCTGGCGCGGCTCCTCCGGGGGAACGCGCTGGCCGCGTTGGAGAACGTCGCGCTGTGGCACGAGCGCGACATCAGTCACTCGTCGGTCGAGCGCGTGATCCTGCCCGACTCGACGATTCTGCTCGACTACCTGTTCCACCTCACGACCTTCATCGTCGAGGGGCTCGAGGTGGACCCGGCGCGGATGGCCGAGAACCTCGAGCTGAGTCACGGGCTCGTCTACTCGCAGCGCGTGCTGCTCAAGCTCACCGAGGCGGGACTCGCCCGCCAGGTGGCCTACGAGGTCGTCCAGCGCCACGCCATGCGCGCCTGGCGGGAGCGGCGGCCGTTCTTCGAGGTGCTCGCGGCCGACCCAACGGTGACGGACCGGATCGGGAGCGACGAGCTGAAGGCCTGCTTCGATCCGGCGTGGTACCTCCGGAACGTGGACGCCATCTTCCGGCGGGTGGGGCTCATCCAGTGAACACGCGGGGGGCGCCGGTGAACGTCGAGACGCGCGCGAAGCTCTACGAGGGCAAGGCCAAGATCGTGTACGCCACGAACGACCCGCGCCTGATCGTCCAGTATTTCAAGGACGATGCCACGGCCTTCAACGCGCTCAAGCGGGGAACGATCGTCGGTAAGGGCGTCGTCAACAACCGGGTGTCGGCGGCGATGTTCGAGCGCCTCGAGCGCGCACAGGTGCCGACGCACTACCTCGGGGCGCTCTCCGACCGTGAGATGCTCTGCCGGAGGCTCGACATCATCAAGATCGAGACGATCGTGCGCAACGTGGTCGCGGGCAGCCTGGCCAAGCGCACCGGCCTCGACGAGGGCACGCCGATCCGGCAGCCGATCGTGGAGCTCTACTACAAGTCCGATCCGCTCGGCGATCCGATGATCAACGACGACCACGTGCGGATGATGAAGCTCGCCACCCCGGCGGAGCTCACGTGGATGCGGCGGATGGCGCTCAGGATCAACCGCATTCTCCGGCCTCACATGTGGAAGCGCGGGCTCATCCTCGTCGACTTCAAGCTCGAGTTCGGGCGCGCCGGTGGGCGGCGCTACCTCGGCGACGAGATCTCGCCCGACACGTGCCGCCTCTGGGACCGGCAGACCGGGGAGAAGCTCGACAAGGACCGATTCCGTCGCGACCTCGGGGGCGTGGAGGAGGCGTACCAGGAGGTGTACCGACGCCTCGTCGGAACCTCCGCGTGAAGTTCCGCGTGCTCGTCAGGCTGAAGCCCGGGATCCTCGACGTCCAGGGCGCGGCGGTCCGGAAGGCACTCGCCGGCCTGGGGTTCACGGAGGTCAGCGACCTCCGCGTCGGCAAAGTGATCGAAATCGAGCTCGACACCGCGACGGCGGACGCCGCCCGCGCGCGCGTCGGCGAGATGTGCCGGCAGCTCCTGGCGAATCCGGTTCTCGAGGATTACACGATCGAGATGGCCGATGACCTTGCCCGTCGTGGGGCGGTCCGGTAAGATGAACGCGTCATGAGATTCGGCGTGGTCGTCTTCCCGGGGACGTGGAGCGATTGCGACTTCCACTACGTCATCTCCGAGGTGCTCCACCAACCGGTGAAGTACGTCTGGCACCGGGAGCGCGATCTCGACGATCTCGACTGCGTCGTCCTGCCCGGCGGCTTCTCCTACGGCGACTATCTGCGCGCCGGTGCCGTCGCGGGGCGCTCGCCGGTCGTCGACGCGCTGCGGGACTTCGTCGCTCGCGGTGGGCACGTGCTCGGCTCCTGCAACGGCTTCCAGATTCTGTGCGAGGCGGGGCTCCTGCCGGGGGCGCTCATGCGCAACGAATGCCTGCAGTACCGCTGCCAGTCTACGCACCTGGTCGTGGAGAACGTCGAGACGGCCTTCACCCGTGGACTAAGGCCGGGGCAGGTGCTGACGATGCCGATCTCCCACGGTGAGGGCAAGTACCACGCCGACCCCGAGGCGCTCCGGACGCTGAAGGCGCGGAGGCAGATCGTCTTCCGCTACGGGGAGGCCGACGGCCGCGTGACACGGACGGCGAACCCGAACGGATCGCTCGAGAACATCGCCGGCATCGTGAACCCGGAGGGCACCGTGCTGGGGCTTATGCCGCACCCCGAGCGTGCGGCGGAGGCGGCGATGGGCAGCACGGACGGACTCCTGCTGTTCCAGTCCCTCCTCGGGAGCCTCGTCGAGGATGGCAGCTTCCTCAAGCGGTAGCCGGGGTTGACGGAGGCACCACCGAAGGTCACGCTCGACCTCGCGAGGGACTCGGGCCTCACCGCCGAAGAATACGACCGGATCACGAGCCGCCTCGGCCGCGAGCCGACCTACGCCGAGCTCGGGCTCTTCGCGGCGCTCTGGTCCGAGCACTGCGCCTACAAGCATTCGCGCGCCTACCTGAGCCGGCTTCCCACCGAGGGGCCGCGCGTGCTCCAGGGGCCCGGTGAGAACGCGGGTGCGATCGACATCGGTGACGGCTGGGCCGTGGTGTTCAAGATCGAGAGCCACAATCACCCCTCGTTCATCGAGCCGTTCCAGGGCGCGGCCACCGGCGTCGGTGGCATTCTGAGAGACATCTTCACGATGGGCGCGCGGCCCATCGCCCTCCTCGACTCGCTCAGGTTCGGCGAGCTCGACGACCCGAAGACGCGCCGCCTCGTCGAGGGCGTCGTGTCGGGCATCAGCTGGTACGGCAACTGCTTCGGCTGCCCCACGGTCGGTGGGGAGGTCGCCTTCGCGCCCGAGTACGCCGGGAACCCGCTGGTCAACGTCATGTGTGTCGGACTCGCCCGCGCCGACCAGATCTTCCGGGCACGCGCCGAGGGCGTCGGCAACCCGGTCTTCTACGTCGGCAACAAGACCGGGCGCGACGGGATCCACGGGGCGACGATGGCGTCGGCGACGTTCGACGAGTCGGCCGCGGAGCGGCGGCCGACGGTGCAGGTCGGCGACCCGTTCACCGAGAAGCTCCTGCTCGAGGCGTGCCTGGAAGCGATGAAGGCGGGCGCGGTCGTCGGGATCCAGGACATGGGCGCGGCGGGCCTCGCGTGCTGCACCTCCGAGATGCCGGCGCGCGCGGGCACGGGGATGGACGTCGAGCTCTCGCGAGTGCCTCAGCGCGAGGTGGGGATGACCCCGTACGAGATCCTTCTCTCCGAGTCGCAGGAGCGCATGCTCCTGGTCGCCGGCCGGGGACGCGAGGACGACGTCCGGCGGATCTTCGCCAAGTGGGAGCTCGACGCGGTGGAGATCGGACGGGTCACCGCCGGTGGCGCGCTCACGGCGCGGCTCAGCGGCGAGGTCGTCGCCCACGTCCCGGTGAGCCTCCTCGCCGACGCGCCGAAATACACGAAACCGACGGCGCCGCCTGGGTGGCTCGCCGAGCGGCTCGCCTTCGACCCACTCACGCTGCCCGAGCCCCCCGACTACGGTGAGGCGCTCCTCGCCCTCTGCGCGTCGCCGAGCATCGGGTCCAAGGAGTGGGTCTTCCGCCAGTACGACCAGCAGGTGGGAATCAACACCCTCGTCCTCCCCGGCTCCGACGCGGCGGTCCTCCGGGTGAAGGGCACGCCGCGGGCGCTCGCCGTGTCCACCGACGGCAACGGGCGCCACGTCTTCCTGGACCCCCGGCGAGGCGCCGCCATGGCCGTGTGTGAGGCGGCGCGCAACGTCTCCTGCTCGGGGGCCACGCCCGTCGGGGTGACCGATTGCATGAACTTCGGCTCGCCCGAGCGGCCGGAGATCCGTTGGCAGTTCGCCCAGGCGATCGACGGCATCGCCGAGGCGTGCCGTGCCCTCGAGATCCCGGTAGTGGGCGGCAACGTTTCCTTCTACAATGAGACCAGCGGCCAGGCGATCCTGCCGACGCCGATCATCGGGGTGGTGGGCGTCCTGGAGGACGCGGGGCGGCGGGCGACCCAGTGGTTCAAGGGGGCGGGACACCGCGTCGCGCTGCTCGGCCTCGAGCATGCGAGCCTGGGCGGCAGCGAGTATCTCTGGCGCGCCCACCGGCGGCTCGGCGGCAGGCTCGCCCCGCTCGACCTCGAGGCGGAGCGCAAGGTTCAGGCGGCGGTGCGCGCCGCCGTGAGCGCGGGGCTGGTGACGGCGGCGCACGACTGCTCCGAGGGCGGGCTCGCCGTGGCGCTGGCCGAGGGATGCGTGACCGGGCGGGAGCCGGTAGGGCTAGAGGCGGCGCTCGACGCGTCCGGCCGTGGCGACCACGTGCTGTTCGGCGAAGGGCCGTCGCGCGTGATCGTCGCGGTGGAGCCCCCGCGGGTGCGCGAGTTCGAGGCGCTGATGGCGGAGTCGGCGATCCCATGGCGGTGGATCGGGACGACGGGCGGCGACCGGCTCGTGCTCCGGCTCGGGACGAAGACGATCGTGGATGTCGCGCTGGACCGGATCGAGCGCGCGTGGAGGAGCGGATTTGAGCGTCACATGGCGTGACGACGACCGGTTCCACGACGAGTGCGGGTTGTTCGGCATCTGGAACCATCCGGAGGCCGCCAACGTCACGTACCTCGGACTCTACGCGCTCCAGCATCGCGGGCAGGAGTCGGCGGGCATCGCCGCCACCGACGGCGTCAGCTTCCACACCGAGAAGGCGATGGGCTGGGTGGCCGACGTGTTCAGTCCCGAGCGGTTGCGTCGCCTGCCGGGCCACCGCGCCATCGGTCACGTGCGCTACTCGACGGCGGGCAGCTCGAACATCAGGAACGCGCAGCCGATCACGGCCAACACGGCGCGCGGGCCGGTCGCGATCGCCCACAACGGCAACCTCACCAACGCCGAGACGCTCAGACGGGACATGGAGCGCGACGGCGCGATCTTCCAGTCGAACTCGGACACCGAGGTGATCCTCCACCTCCTGGCGCGGGCGCCGGCGGGCCCGCTCGAGGAGCAGATCACCCACGCGCTCGGCCAGGTGAAGGGCGCCTACTCGCTCCTGATCCTCACGCCCGACGCGATGTACGCGATCCGCGACCCGTACGGCTTCCGCCCGCTCACGATCGGCCGGCTCGGCGACGCCTGGGTCCTCGCCTCGGAGACGTGCGCGCTCGACCTGATGGAGGCGCGGTGGGAGCGCGACGTCGAGCCCGGCGAGATCGTGGTCGTCTCGAACGCGGGCCTCCGCTCGATCCACCCGTTCCCGCCCGCCGAGCGCCTGCAGTGCGTCTTCGAATACGTCTACTTCGCCCGGCCCGACTCGATCCTCTGGGGGCGGAACGTCCACACGGTGCGGAAGGCACTGGGGCGACAGCTCGCGCGTGAGCACCCCGTCCCCGCGGACATCGTCATCCCGGTGCCGGACTCGGGCACGAGCGCCGCGCTCGGCTACTCCGAGGAGGCGGGCACGCCGTACGAGCTCGGGCTCATCCGCAACCACTACGTGGGCCGCACGTTCATCGAGCCGAAGCAGGGCATCCGCCACTTCGGCGTGAAGGTGAAGCTGAACCCCATGCGCGAGATGCTCGAGGGACGGCGGGTCGTGGTCGTCGACGACTCGATCGTCCGGGGCACGACGAGCCGGAAGATCGTGAAGATGATCCGGAGCGCCGGGGCGCGCGAGGTCCACGTACGCATCTCGTCCCCGCCGATCCAGTGGCCGTGCTACTACGGGATCGACACCCCGACGCGGAAGGAGCTGATCGCCTCGAGCCACGCGCCGGAGGAGATCCGGCGCTACCTCGCGGCCGACTCGCTCGGCTACCTCTCGCTCGACGGCATGCTGAAGGCGACCGGCGCCGACCCGAGCCACTTCTGCCACGCGTGCTTCACCGGCAACTACCGTGTGGGGATCGAGCCGGAGGCGTCGGACCAGCTCCGCCTCTTCGACGGCTGACGGACCCCACCGACGACTCGATGAAGCCCCTGACTTACCGCGCGGCCGGCGTCGATATCGACGCCGGCGACGACGCGGTCCGCCGCATCGCGACCCTCGCGCGCTCGACCGCGCGCCCCGAGGTCCTGGCGGGCGTCGGCGGATTCGCCGCCTTCGTGAGCATGCCCGCGCGCTACCGCGAGCCGGTCATGGTGGCCTCCACCGATGGCGTGGGCACCAAGCTCAAGGTCGCGTTCCTTGCCGACCGCCACGACACCGTGGGCATCGACCTCGTCGCGATGGGCGTCAACGATCTCCTTGTCCACGGCGCCGAGCCCCTCTATTTCCTCGACTACATCGGCACCGCGCGCCTCGACCCGGCGCGCGTGGAGACGATCGTGAAGGGCATCGCTGCCGGCTGCCGGCTCGCCGGCTGCGCCCTCGTCGGGGGTGAGACCGCGGAGCTCCCCGACCTCTACGCGCCCGGCGAATACGACCTCGCGGGCTTCGCCGTCGGCGTCGCCGAGCGCCTGGGGCTCGTGGACGGCGCGCGGGTCCGCCCGGGTGACGTCGTGCTCGGGCTCCCCTCGTCGGGGCTCCACTCGAACGGGTACACACTGGCGCGCCGGATCGTCTTCGACGTGATGAAGCTCACGGTGGACGCCCTCCTGCCGGGCACCGGCCGGACGGTCGGCGACGAGCTGCTCACGCCGACCCGGATCTACGCCAAGCCCGTGCTGGCGCTCCTCCCGCGCGCGGAGGTGCACGCGATGGCGCACGTCACGGGGGGCGGCCTCCCGGGGAATCTGCCGCGCGTGCTGCCCGAGGGGTGTCGCGCGCGCATCTCGCGTACCGCGTGGACCCCGCCGCCGGTCTTCGCGACACTCCAGCACGCGGGCGGGGTTGCCGACACCGAGATGTTCCGCGCCTTCAACATGGGGATCGGCTACGTGATCGTCCTGCCGCCCAAGGACGTCGATCGCGCGACCGACGTCCTGCGCGACGCCGGGGAGACCGTCCTGCGCCTCGGTGAGATCGTGGCGGGCGAGCGCGGCGTGGAGCTCGCGGCGTGACGTCCGCGGCGACGCCGCTGGGCCTCGGCGTCCTCGCCTCGGGCCGCGGCTCGAACCTCCAGGCCATCCTAGAGGCGTGCGCGCGCCCCGGCTTCCCCGCGCGGGTCGTCGTCGTGGTCAGCGATCGCGAGCGGGCGCAGGCACTCGACCGCGCGCGCGCGGCCGGCGTCGAGGCGCGCTTCGTCAACCCGAAGGACTTTCCCGACCGTGAAGCCTACGACCTCGCCCTCGTGCGCGAGCTCGAGGCGCGACGGGCCGGCCTCGTGTGCCTCGCCGGCTTCATGCGGATCCTGACGGCCGGCTTCGTCCGCGCGTACGCCGGACGGATTCTGAACGTCCACCCCTCGCTGCTGCCGGCGTTTCCCGGGCTCGCCGCCCAACGCCAGGCGCTCGAGTACGGCGTCAAGCTCGCCGGCGCCACCGTGCACATCGTCGACGAGGGCGTGGACACCGGGCCGGTCGTTTTACAATCGAGCGTGCCCGTGCACCCCGACGACACGGAGGAATCCTTGTCGGCTCGCATCCTCGTGGAGGAGCACCGCCTGTATCCCGAAGCCATCCGCCTGTTCGCCGAAGGGAGGCTCACGATCAGCGGCCGCAAAGTGGTTGTGCGAGCCGCAGGACGTCCGGGGGCAGGGGCCCCCGCGTCCGAGGCGAGCCTGTGATGGGTGACCGTCCGGTGAAGGTCCGCCGCGCCCTCGTCTCCGTCCACGACAAGACCGGCGTGATCGAGTTCGCCCGCGCCCTCGGTGGACTGGGGATCGAGATCGTCTCGACCGGCGGCACCGCGAAGCTCCTGCGGGACGCCGGAGTCGCCGTGCGCGACGTCGCCGACGTCACCGGGTTCCCCGAGATGCTCGACGGCCGCGTCAAGACGCTTCACCCGATGATCCACGCCGGTATTCTGGCGCGGCGGGACGTCCCCGGCCACCTCGAAGCGCTCGACAAGCACGGGATCCCGCCGATCGATCTCGTCGTCGTCCTCCTCTACCCCTTCGAGACGACGGTGGCGCGGCCCGGGGTCACGCTCGACGAAGCGATCGAGCAGATCGACGTCGGTGGTCCCACGATGATCCGCGCCGCGGCGAAGAACCACGCGAGCGTCGGCGTCGTGACCGACCCGTCCCAGTACCCCGGCGTGCTCGACGAGCTTCGGAGGAGCGGCGCGCTCTCCGACGCCACGCGCTATCGCCTCGCCCAGGACGCGTTCAGGCGCACGGCCCAGTACGACGCGGCGATCGCGAGCTATCTGCGGTCCCCGCAGGCGACGGTGACGCCGGCCGCGGCCCCGGAGGCGTGGCCGCCCCGACTCCGGATCGACGCCGAGCGCGCCCTCGAGCTCCGCTACGGGGAGAACCCGCACCAGGCGGCGGCGTTCTACACGCCCCTCGACGGGCCGCGCCACGGGCTCGGGGCGATGCGGCAGCTCCACGGCCCTCCGCTCGGCTACAACAACCTCCTCGACTTCTCGGCGGCGCTCGCCGTCGTGCTGGAGTTCGACGAGCCGGCGGCGGTGGTCGTCAAGCACACGAATCCCTGCGGCGTCGCCCTCGGCGCCACGGTCGGCGAGGCGATGGCCCTGGCCAAGGCGAGCGATCCGGTCTCGATCTACGGCGGCATCGTCGGCGTGAACCGTGCCCTCGACATGGGCGTCGTGGAGGCGCTCGCCGGGATCTTCGTCGAGATCCTCTTCGCCCCGGCGCTCGCACCCGACGCGCTCGCCGCGCTCCGGCGCACGAAGAAGAAGTGCCGTGTGTTCGAGGTCCCCTGCGATCGGGCGAGCCTGCCCGGACCTCTCACGGAATACCGGAGCGTCCTCGGTGGCCTGCTCGCCCAGCAGCCTGACCTGACCGATCTGGACACCGCCGCGCTCCAGACCGTCTCGAAGCGTGAGCCGACGACCGCCGAGCTGGACGCGCTCCGCTTCGCCTGGCGCGTGGCCAAGCACGTCAAATCGAACGCGATCGTCCTGGCGACCGGCCGCCAGGTCGTCGGGGTCGGCGCGGGCCAGATGAATCGCGTGGACTCCGCGCGCCTGGCGGTCATGCGCGCCCGTGAGGTCGGCCTCGAGACGGCCGGCACCGTGTGCGCGTCCGACGCGTTCTTTCCGTTCCGCGACGGCCTCGACGTGGTCGCGAAGGCCGGCGCCACGGCGGTGATCCACCCGGGGGGCTCACTCCGTGACGCCGAGGTCGTCGCCGCCGCCGACGAGCACGGCATGGCGATGGTGCTGACGGGGATCCGCCACTTCCGCCACTAACGAGCGAGCGGCCCATGACCCGGCACCAGCTCGAGCGGATCTACGGGATGCGTGAACTCACGCGGATCCTCACGCTCACCCCCAGGCGCACCGCGCAGCTCCGCCGGCTCGAGCTCCTTCACGGCGAGTCGGGCTACACCTTCCGTGACCTGCTGGCGCTCCGCGCGGCGAGCGCGCTCCTCGACGCCGGGGCTTCCGTGCGACAGATCAGGCAGGCACTTGCGGCGCTCCGGCGGCAGGACCCGCGTCTCGAGCAGCCGCTGGCCGAGCTCAAGCTCGTGCTCGAGGGCGACCGCCTCCTGGCCCAGTCCGACCGCGTCCGCTTCGACCCGCGGAGCGGCCAGCTCGTCCTGGCGCTAGACGAGGGCGGGCTCGAGAAGGCGGCGAGCGCGACCCTGGCGATGGGGCTGGTGCGGCCCCTGGCGCCTCCTCTCGAACAGGCCGAGACATGGTTCGAGCGCGCGAGCGAGTGGGACGGCGACCCCGCGCGCTGGGAGGACGCGATCGAGGCGTACCAGCGGGTGGTCACGATCGATCCGAAGTACGCCGCCGCCTGGAACAACCTCGGGCTCCTGCTCCACCGGCTCGGTCGCTACGACGAGGGGGAGGCCGCGTACCGCTCGGCGCTCGCGCACGACCCGCGCTGCCGTGAGGCCGCCTACAACCTCGGAAGCCTCCACGAGGACCGCGGCTTCACCGAGGAGGCGATCGCCGACTACCGCCGGGCGCTTGAGGTCTCGCCCGACTACGCCGACGCCCACTTTAACCTCGCCGGCGCGCTGGTGCGGGTCGAGCGCGGCGCGGAGGCGGTCCGACACTGGCAGCGCTACCTCGAGCTCGACGCGGGCAGCCCCTGGGCGCGGATCGCGCGCGCCCACCTCGAGCTCGTCGAGCCGCCCGACGAGAGCCAGTGGCCGCGCGGGCCGTTGGAATGAAGAGCGGCGTGACGGAACGCAGCCGGGTCGCACCTGTCGCAGGCCAGCCACCGAATGCCGCGGCCGCGCGGGCCGTTGGAATGAAGAGCGGCGTGACGGAACGCAGCCGGGTCGCACCTGTCGCAGGCCAGCCACCGAATGCCGCGGCCGCGCGGGCGCCGCTCCAATGAGGATGCTGATCGTCGGCGGGGGCGGCCGCGAGCACGCGCTCGCCTGGAAGATCGCCCAGAGCCCGCGCGTCACGGCGCTGTTCACGGCACCCGGCAACCCCGGCATCGCGCGCCACGCGGTGTGCGTCCCGCTCACCGCCGACGCGCTCGACGGTCTCGTCGCGTTCGCTCGGCGCGAGCGGATCGACCTCACCGTGGTGGGGCCGGAGGCGCCGCTCGTCGCCGGCCTCGCCGATCGCCTCCTCGACGCGGGCCTCGCGGTGTTCGGTCCGATCGCCCAGGCGGCCGCGATCGAGGGCTCGAAGGCGTTCGCGAAGGACCTGATGGCGCGCAACGCGATCCCGACGGCGCGCTTCGCGACCTTCGACGACCCCGCCCGCGCCCGCGGCTACTGCCGCGAGGTCGGCCCGCCCCTCGTGGTCAAGGCGGACGGCCTGGCCGGAGGCAAGGGCGCGATCGTCTGCCGGACCCTCGCCGACGCCGACGAGGCCGTCGCCGAGTGCATGGAGCGCGCGGCCTTCGGCGCGGCAGGCGCGACGGTGGTCGTCGAGGAGTTCCTGTCGGGGGAGGAGGTTTCGTTCTTCGCGCTCGCCAACGGCGCCGACGCGCTGCCGCTCGCCGCCGCCCAGGACCACAAGACTGTCTTCGACGGCGACCAGGGCCCGAACACGGGCGGCATGGGCGCCTACTCGCCGGTGGCTTCGTTCGACGCGGCGATGGAGCGCCGGGTGATGGACACGATCGTGCGGCCGACGATCGCGGCGCTCGCCAAGGACGGCGCGCCCTATCGAGGCGTCCTCTACGTCGGGCTCATGCTCACCGCCGAGGGGCCGAAGGTCATCGAGTTCAACTGCCGCTTCGGTGACCCGGAGTGCCAGGCGCTCGTGGTCCGCGTCCCCGGCGATCTCGTGCCGCTGCTCGTCGCGGCCGCCCACGGCGGTCCGTGGCCCGAGGTGGGTCCCTGGCCCACGCGGGCCTCCGTGTGCGTCGTGCTCGCCTCCGGCGGCTATCCTGGCAAGTACGGGACCGGTGCGGCGATCGAGGGCGTCGAGTCCGCCGAGACGGCGCCGGGCGTGACGGTCTTCCACGCGGGCACGGCGCTCCGCGACGGGCGCCTCGTGACGGCGGGCGGCCGTGTGCTCGGCGTCACCGCGGCGGCCGGCGACCTCGCGACCGCCATCGCGCGCGCCTACCGCGCGGTCGGGGCGATCCGCTTCGAGGGGATGCACTACCGGAGGGACATCGGGCGAAGGAGACCGGCGTGAAGCGACCCGTACGGGTAGGCATCGTGCTCGGCAGCGACTCCGACCTCGAGGTGATGCTGGAGGCCGTGAAAGTCCTCGACGCGCTCGAGGTGGGGAGTGAGGTCGTCGTGGCCTCGGCGCACCGGACACCGGCGCGCACTCAGGAGTACGCGACGACCGCCCAAGCGCGGGGGCTCGGCGTCCTCATCGCGGGCGCCGGTGGCGCCGCCGCGCTCCCCGGATTCCTCGCGTCGCTCACGCTGCTGCCCGTGATCGGCGTGCCAATCGCCGCCACGCCGCTCGGGGGGCTCGACGCGCTCCTGTCCATCTCCCAGATGCCGAAGGGCGTGCCGGTGGCGACGGTCGCGATCGGCAAGTGGGGAGCCGCCAACGCCGGGATCCTCGCCGCCCAGATCCTGGCGCAGGGCGATCTGGCCCTCGGCAAGCGCCTGGACGCCTACCGGCGAAGCCTCGCCGACGAAGTGGACGAGCGTGCGCGCCGGGTCGCCGAGCAGATGAAGAGACCGACGCCCCGGACGTGACGGCGCCCCGCACGCGTGTCGTTCGCGTGGACGCTGCGATGCCCGACCGAACGGCGCTCGATGAGGCCGCCCTCGTGCTGGCGCGCGGGGGCGTGGTCGCCTTCCCGACCGAGACCTTCTACGGCCTTGGCGCGGCGGCGCTCGAGCGGCCGGCCATCCGGCGTATCTTCGGGCTCAAGGGGAGACCCGAGACCAAACCCCTGCTGCTGCTCGTGGACTCGATCGCGATGGCGGAGGCCGTCGGGGAGGTGGGCGCCCGCGCGCGGGCGCTGATGGTGCGCCACTGGCCCGGCGCGCTCACACTCGTCCTGCGCGCGCGGCCCGGCGTTCCGGAGGAGGTCACCGCCGGGACGAGCACGGTCGGCGTACGGCTCTCTCCGCATCCGGTCGCGCTGGGTCTCGTCCGCGCCCTCCGAGCGCCCGTCACGGCCCCGAGCGCCAATCCGAGCGGGCTCGAACCCCCGACGACGGCGTCGGCGGTGCTCGCGTACTTCCGCGACGCGATCGACCTCGTGGTCGACGGCGGGGCGACGGCGGGGGGCGAGCCCTCCACCGTCCTCGACACGACCGTGGACCCGCCACGCGTCCTGCGCCAGGGCGCGGTGTCGGTGTGATCCGGTGAGAGTCACGGGAGTCATCCAGGCGGGAGGCAAGAGCACGCGCATGGGCGGCCGGCCCAAGGCGCTGCTCGAGCTCGGCGGTCGGTGGATCATCGAGCGCGTCGTGGACGCCGTCACGCCAGCGGTGGACGACCTCCTGATCGTGACCAACACGCCCGAGCTCTACGCGTTCCTCAAGCTGCCGATGGTCGCCGACGTCTACCCCGACCACGGCTCGCTCGGGGGCATCTACTCGGGGCTCCGGGCGGCGCCCGGCGGGGCCGCCTTCACCGTCGCCTGCGACATGCCGTTCCTCCACGCTGACGTCGTCCGCCTGGTGGTGGAGCGCGTCGGCTCCGGCGACGTCGTGATCCCGCGCGTCGGTGGGCAGCTCGAGACCCTGCACGCCCTCTACGCGAAGAGTTGCCTCGGGGCGATCGAGGCCCGGCTCGTCGCCGGGCGGCTCAAGATCGTCGAGTTCTTCCACGACGTCCGCGTGGTCGAGATCGCGGAGCGCGAGGTCGCGCGCTACCGCGACCCGGCGCTCGTCTTCATGAACGTCAACACGCCCGAGGAGCTGGAGCGCGCGCGGCAGGTTGCAGCGCACCTGTCGATGGAATGAGGAGCGACACGCGGAACGCAGCCGGGTCCGACGTGATGGCGACATGAGCGACGCAGCCAGGTCGCACCTCGTCTCAGGCCGCCCACCGTGTGCGCCGGTCTCGCGGCCCCCGGTACCATGACCCGCCTGCGACCCGCGGTCATCGTCCACTACCACGAGATCGGGCTGAAACGCGGCAACCGCCCGCTCTTCCTGCGCCACCTCGCGAGGAACCTCGCCCGCGCCACGTCGGACCTCGGGCCCGTGCGCCTGCGCCAGCTCTCGGGCCGCGTCCTCCTCGACCTCGACGACCACCCGGCGCCCGCCGAGGTGCGCGACCGGGTCCTGCGCGTATGCGGCGTCGCGAGCGCCGCGCTCGCGTACCGCGTGCCCTCGACGCTCGAGGCGATGAAGGCCGTGGTGGGGCGGCTCTGCGAGGGGCGGACGTTCGCCTCGTTCCGGATCAGCGCGCGCCGGGCGTTCAAGACCTATCCGATGACCTCCGTCGAGCTGAACCGCGCCCTCGGCGCCTTCGTCCTCGAGAAGGTCGCCGCGCGCGTGGATCTCCGAGAGCCCGAGCTCGAGATCCACGTGGAGGTCATGCCGTCGGAGACCTTCGTTTACATGGATCGCATGCCGGGCCCCGGCGGCCTGCCCGTGGGGGCGTCGGGGACGGTCGCGGCGCTGCTCTCGGGCGGCATCGACTCGCCGGTGGCCGCGTGGCGGATGATGAAGCGCGGCTGCCGCGTCGTGTTCGTGCACTTCCACAGCGTGCCGTACCTGCCGGCGACGTCGCAGGCGAAGGCGCGGACGCTCGTCGAGCGGCTCACCGCGTGGCAGTACGAGTCGCGCCTGCTCCTGGTCCCGTTCGGAGAGATCCAGCGCGAGGTCGTCCTCACGGTCCCGCCGCCCGCGCGCGTGATCGTCTATCGGCGGCTCATGGTCCGGATCGCCGAGGCCCTCGCCGGCGAGCGCTCGGCCCTCGCGCTGGCGACCGGCGAGAGCCTCGGGCAGGTCGCCTCCCAGACGCTTGAGAGCATCGCTCGCATCGACGAGGCCGCCACGCTGCCGATCCTCCGGCCGCTCATCGGCATGGACAAGCTCGAGATCACGGCGGAGGCGCAGCGGCTCGGGACCTTCGAGGTGTCGATCGAGCCGGACGCCGACTGCTGCACGCTCTTCGTGCCGGCGCACCCGGCGACGCGCATGTCCGAGGCGGAGGTCCGGGCGGTCGAGGCGCGACTGGACATCCCACGGCTCGTCGCCCAGGGCACGGCGGGGGCCGTGACCGAGACCTTTGAGTTTCCAGCGCGGGCCCGGGTCGCCGTCGCCGAGTGAGTCGAGCCCCCGCGGGACGTGCGCCGCCCACGCTCGGAGCTCTCGCCGGCTCACCCTTGTGTTTCCCGCGCGCGCGTCTTCCGCTATGCTCAGTGCACCACCGACAAGCCTGGAGGAGCCGCCGTGACAACGAAAGCTCTCCGACTCTTCGCCGTGATGACGGCTGCCGTGATGCTGGCGGCCGGCGCCAACGCCCAAGGCGCACAGCCCGCCGCGAAGGACGAGATCGCGGGAATGTCGCGTGAGCGGTTGGCACGCATCGCGCCGGTCATGAAAGAGCAGATCGACAAGGGCATCTTGCCCGGCGCCGTGACGCTCGTCGCGCGGCGAGGGACGATCGTGCACTACGAGACGCACGGCTTCCTCGACGCTCAGAAGAGCAAGCCCATGACGAGGGACGCGCTCTTCCGCCTGGCGTCGATGACGAAGCCGATCGTCACGGTCGCGGCGATGATGCTGATCGAACAGGGGAGCCTCAAGCTCAACGATCCGATCTCGGCCTGGCTGCCCGAGCTCAAGGAGATGAGGGTCGAGACCCAGAAGGCCGACCCGGACGGTAAGGTCACGACCGAAGACGTACCGGTCACCCGGCCCATCACCGTTCAGGACCTGATGCGCCACACCGCAGGGTTCGTCTATGCCGGCGGCACCAAGTCGCCCCGCATCAAGGAGATGTACGAGAACGCGAACATCGAGGCACGCGACGTCGATATCACCGGTGACGAGATGCTGAAGCGGTTGGGGCAGATCCCGCTCGCCCACCAGCCCGGCACCTTCTGGGAGTACTCGATCGCGGTCGACGTCCTGGGCCTCCTGCTCGAGCGCACCACCAAGAAGCCGCTCGACCAGCTGCTCAGGGACATGCTCTTCGAGCCGCTCGGCATGAAGGACACGGCGTTCTGGGCGGCCAAGGAGAAGGTCGGGCGGCTCGCCGAGGCGCTCGACTCCGACCCGCAGAAGGCGACGCTGAACAAGTCCTACCGCATCCTGGAAAACCCGGCCGGCAAGAGCTACTTCAAGGGCGGCGCGGGCCTCGTGGGGACGACCGAGGACTATCTGAAGTTCGCGCAGATGGTCGTGAACGGCGGCGAGTACCAGGGCCGGCGCTACCTCTCGAAGAAGACCGTGGAGTTCATGCTCTCCGACCACACGGTCGGCATGGGCGGGTCGACGATCGCGACGACGGGCCCGGGCTACGGCTTCGGTCTGGGCTTCGGCGTGCGGCTGCATGAGGGCGTCGCCTGGGTGCCGGGCTCGAAGGGCGACGCCATGTGGGCGGGCGTCTGGGGGACGAGCTTCTGGATCGATCCGAAGGAGGGGCTCGTCGGGATTCTCATGGCGCAGTCGCCCTCCAACCGCATCCATACGCGGATGCTCTACAAGAACCTCGTCTACGGCGCGATGGTACGGTGACGCGGCGCCCGCGCCGCAGACGGCGCGGATCGCACCTGACGCCCCGTGCGGGGGCGGTGAGAGGGATCGCCCCCGACATGTAGGTTGCTTGACACGCCTCACCCCCTACAGATATGGTCGCGGTATGAGCGCGATCGCCCTCGGTGCGGACCACGCGGGCTTCCCCCTCAAAGAAGACCTCAAGGCCTGGCTGATCGAGCGGGGTCACGAGGTCGTGGACTGCGGCACCCAGTCCTCCGAGTCCGTGGACTATCCCGACTACGCCGCCGCCGTGGCCGGGGCGGTCGTCACGGGCAAGGCCGACCGGGGTGTCCTCGTCTGCGGCACCGGGCTCGGCATGGCGATCGCGGCCAACAAGCTGCCCGGCATCCGCGCGGCGGCCTGCACCGACGCCTACACCGCCCGGCTCTCCCGCGAGCACAACGACGCCAACGTCCTGGCGCTCGGCGCGCGGATCACCGCCCGGGAGGCCGCGATCGAGATCCTCGCGACCTGGCTCGCGGCGGAGTTCGCCGGTGGCCGGCACGCGCGGCGGGTCGAGAAGCTGGCCGCCCTCGACCGCGCGAAGGAGAGGCCACATGCCTCGTCTCGCTGACGTCGATCCCGACGTCGCCAAGGCGCTCCGCGAGGAGGCCCAGCGCCAGCACCGGAACCTCGAGCTGATCGCCTCCGAGAACTTCGTCTCCGAGGCGGTGCTGGAGGCGATGGGCTCCGTGCTGACCAACAAGTACGCGGAGGGATACCCGGGACGCCGCTACTACGGCGGCTGCGAGGTCGTGGACGTCGTCGAGGACCTGGCCATCGCGCGGGCCAAGGAGCTGTTCGGCGCCCAGCACGCCAACGTCCAGCCCCACTCGGGCGCCCAGGCCAACATGGCGGTCTACTTCACCGTCCTCAAGCCCGGCGACACCGTCCTCGGCCCGAACCTCTCCCACGGAGGCCACCTCACCGCCGGGAGCCCGGTGAACTACTCGGGGAAGCTCTACTCGATCGTCGCCTACGGCGTGCGGAAGGACACCGAGCTGATCGACCTCGACGAGGTGCGCGACCTCGCGAAGACGCACCGCCCCAAGCTCATCATCGCCGGCGGCTCCGCGTTCCCGCGGGCGATCGACTTCAAGCCCTTCGGCGAGATTGCGCGCGAGGTGGGCGCGTCTCTGATGGCCGACATCGCCCACCCGGCGGGCCTCGTCGCGGCCGGGCTCCACCCTTCACCGGTCGGCGTCGCCGACTTCGTCACGACCACGACGCACAAGACGCTGCGCGGGCCGCGCGGCGGGATGGTCATGTGCCGGACCGAGCACGCCCAGGCCCTCGACAAGACCGTGATGCCCGGCGTCCAGGGCGGACCCTTGATGCACGTCATCGCGGCGAAGGCGGTCGCGTTCAAGGAGGCGCTCCGCCCCGCGTGGCGCGAGTACCAGAAGCAGATCGTGAAGAACGCGAAGGCGCTCGCCGCGGCGCTCCTGGCACGCGGCTTCCGGCTCGTCTCCGGCGGAACCGACACCCACCTGATCCTGGTCGACCTCACGGGCCGCGGCCTCACCGGCAAGGAGGCCCAGGAGGCGCTCGACCGTGCGTGGATCACCGTGAACAAGAACACGATCCCGTTCGAGACGAAAAGCCCCATGGTCACGAGCGGCATCCGCCTCGGCACGCCCGCCGTCACCACACGCGGGATGCGCGAGCCGGAGATGGCCGAGATCGCGAGCGTGATCGACCGCGTGCTGTCGAAGCCCGCCGCGGCGTCGGTGGAAGCCTCGGTTCGCGACCAGGTCCAGGAGCTGACGAACCGCTTCCCGCTCTACACGGAGCGGCGCGCCTGAGAGGGGGGCTCGGCCGGTGAAATGCCCGTTTTGCGGTCACACGGAAGATCGGGTGGTCGACTCGCGGGTCGGGCGTGACGGCGAGTTCATCCGACGCCGGCGCGAGTGCCTCAAGTGCCACCGGCGGTACACGACCTACGAGTACATCGAGGACGTCCTGCCGCACGTCGTCAAGCGGGACGGCCGGCGCGAGCCCTTCGACCGCCAGAAGCTCCGCGCGTCGATCCTGAAATCGTGCGAGAAACGGTCGGTCGGCGTCCAGGCGGTCGACGACGTCGTCGGCGAGATCGAGTCGCAGCTGTACGACCGCACCGAGAAGGAGATCTCGAGCGAGGAGCTGGGCAAGATCGTCATGGAGCACCTCCAGAAGCTCGACCCCGTGGCCTACGTGCGCTTCGCGTCGGTCTACCGGAAGTTCAAGGACGTCGGCCAGTTCGTCGAGGAGGTGAAGGGCCTCCAGAGCCACGACAAGGCCAAGACGGCGACCGCCGGGAAGCCCAAGGCGGCCGCGAAGGCCAAGTAGCGGGGGGGGAGTCTGAGGGGGGTCTCCCAACTCAGCTCAATGAGGCGGCACGGCCCTGTCGCAGCGGGAGCACGACAGGGCCGGGCGCCTCATGGGCGCTTACTTCTTTTTCTTCTTCGCCGCCTTCTTCTTCACCCACTCACCTCCTTCGGGTCACGTGTTCGCTGGGTACTTCTGCTCGGCATGCTAGTGAGGCGCCGGAATCGTGTCAAGGGGAAAATCCAAGATATGGGGGTCGTGAGGGCCGGTCGAGCCCCAGATATGGTGGGACACCCCTCTCGTGCGAGAATTGACATCGCCGCGCCCCCGATGTAGCGTGGGCCAACTTGCACCTGCCGTCTCACAGCCAACCCGGGAGACTTCGCCGATGACACGCACCCTGAGGAAGCTTGTGTTCGTCGAGCCAAAGTCGACGCATCTGCACATCTACAGCCGCGTCTGCATCCCGCGGCTCGGCTCGGTCCTTCTCGCGACGATCATGCGGGCCAAAGGGTACGACGTCCGCGTGTACATCGAGGACATCCACCCGGTCGACATGAACGAGGTGCTCTCCGCCGACCTCGTGGCGATCTCGGCCATCACCTCCACGGCGCCGCAGTCGTATCGGCTGGCGGACCAGGTGCGGGCGGCCGGCGCCATCGCCGTGATCGGTGGTACCCACACGAGCTTCCTGCCCGACGAGGGGCTCGAGCACGCGGACTTCGTCGTCCGCGGCGAGGGCGAGTTCGCGTTCCAGGAGCTCGTCGAGGCCATCCAGGGGGGCGCGGGGTTCGAGAAGATTCAGAACCTCTCCTATCTGGTGGGTGGCCGGGCGGTCCACAACCCGGAGCGCCCGAAGATCCCGAACCTCGACGTCAACCCGATCCCGGACTACCACCTCATCGCGGGCTGGAAGCCCGGTGGCGTCGTCTCGATCGCCACGTCGCGGGGCTGCCCCTTCTCGTGCACCTTCTGCTCGGTTCCGGGCATGTACGGCCACGCCTTCCGGACCCACTCGGTCGCGCGCGTGCTGGAGGAGCTCGGGGTCCACAAGGGGAACGCCTACACGTTCTTTGCCGACGACATCTTCACGGCGAACAAGAAGCGTGTGAAGGAGCTGCTCCACGGAATGATCGCGCGGGACTTGACGCCGATGTGGGGCGCGCAGGTGCGGACCGAGACGGTGGACGACCCGGAGCTCCTCCAGCTCATGCGCGACTCGAACTGCTTCAACGTCTACGTCGGCTTCGAGTCGATCAATCCTCGAACGCTCAAGCTCTTCAACAAGAAGCAGGATCTCGGCAAGATCGAGCGCTCGATCGAGCGCTTCCACGCCTACGGGATCAGTATCCACGGGATGTTCGTGGTGGGCTCGGACGAGGACGACCTGGAGACGATCGACGCAACCGCGGACTTCGCGCTCAAGCACGACATCGACTCGATCCAGTTCATGATCCTGACGCCGATCCCGGGGTCGCCCGACTACGACACGATCTACGCCCAGGGTGAGAAGTACGTCATCAGCCGGAACTGGCAATTCTACGACGGCCACCACGTCGTCCACCAACCGCGCAGGATCAGCCCCTACGAGCTGCAGATGGGCGCGATCAAGGCGATGGAGAAGTTCTACTCCTGGCGCGGGATCGCCCAGAAGCTCCTGAAGCGCGACCTGTACTACGTGACGATCCGGTACTGGGGCAAGAAGATGATCCGCCAGTGGTGGAAGGACGCGGAGAACCGCGCCCACGTCGAGTGGCTCAGGGCGCAGCTCTACGCGGATGCGGCGGAACTGGGCCACGGCGGGGTGAGGACGGTGGCCCTGCCGGCGCTCCTGCTCCAGGATTCCCTCGGCCGGCTCCTCGAGCGGTTCCTTGCCGAGCTCGGCGTCAAGGTGGTCCCGCTCGCCGAAGCCGCGCTGGAAGGCAGCAAGCGCGCGCGCGAGACCTTCGACTGCCTGATCACGCCGATCGTCAAGCGCGCCGCCCAGGAGCGGGAGGAGTTCCACGCCCGCCTGGCGACCGTGACGGCCGCGCTTCAGACCCAGTGGGAGAAGCTGCCCCGGGTGAGCTTCCCGCTCGTGGACGGCCAGGGGCCGGTGTTCGAGCCGTTCGCGAAGATCGGGCTCCTGGTGACCCAGAACCTCGACCGGATCCGCGACGCCTACAAGACCGCCGGCGTGGCGGAGGGCCTGTGGGAGGCCGCGTAGAGTAGGCGCGCGGTTCGACTAGGGCGCCTTCGGCTCCTGGACCGACGACGGCCTCCGGGCGTGCCGCCGGCGCACGAACTCCTCGTTCAGCGGCACGCCCTTCTTGCAGAGCGGGCACGCGTCGGGATCGTAGGTCGGAAAGTCGCGGCTCACGAGACTGAAGACCGGTCGGCCGCTGAGGTCCACCGACGTACGGCGCCAGAGGCACCCGACCCCGACCACCTGCGCGCCGAGCTGCTCGACCAGGTTGATCAGGAGATTCAGCGTCGAGCCCGTGCTCACGAGGTCCTCGACGAGGAGGACCTTCGAGGACGGGCGGATGAGCCGCTGGAACTCGACCGGCAGCGACACCCGCCGCTTGCCACCCGAGAGGCCCTTGGTGCCGTAGACGACGACCGGCCGGGAGGGATGCGCCCGCGCGACGCAGTGGGAGAGGATGAGCGCGCCCGGCCCTGTCGAGAGGACGACGTCCACGGGCCACTGGGCGAAGTGCTTGGCGATGACGGCCCCCAGCCCTTCGGTGAACGAGGGCTCCATCGTCACCAGCGTCTTCTCGATGTACTCGGTCGTGTGCTGGCCCGAGGGCAGGAGCACGTGGTCGTTGGCGTGGTAGGCGCCCGTCCGCTTGAGGATCTCGAGATGGATCTTCTCGCGGACCTCGGCCTCGACAGCGACGGGATCTTTCCTGGGCGTGGCGCTCATCCGGTGCCTCCCCGGCGCATTATCGCATTTTATTGCTACACTCGGCGTATGCGCGTCCTCGCCGTAGAGACCTCGACACTCGCCGGCGGCGTCGCGCTCCTCGACGGCGACGTCCTGGTCGGCCAGTATCTGCTCGACGTGCGCCTCACCCACTCCGAGCGCCTCATGGTCGCGGTGGACCGACTCCTGGGCGACGCCGGCTGGACGGTGCACGACCTCGGGGGGCTCGCGGTCGGGGTGGGGCCGGGCTCGTTCACCGGGCTCCGCGTCGGCCTGAGCGCCGTCAAGGGCCTCGCGGTGGCGCTCGGGATCCCCGTGGCCGCCGTGCCGACCCTCGACGCGATGGCCGCCTCGCTGCCGTTCGCCGCGCTGCCCGTGTGCCCCGTCCTCGACGCCCGCAAGGGCGAAGTCTACGCGTCGCTCTATCGCTGGGACGGCCGCGCCATGCGGCGCGAGTGGGAGTATCAGGCGCTCACACCGGAGTCGCTGGCCGCGCGGCTCGGCGAGCCCGTGATCCTGCTGGGCGACGCCGCGCCGGCGATCCGGTCGCCGCACGCGCGCCCGGCGCCGCCGAGCCACCGCGCGCCCTCGCCTGCGTGGGTCGCGCTCCTCGGCGTGGAGCGGCTCCGCGCCGGCGAGACGGTCGCGCCCGCCGACCTCGTCCCGATCTACCTGAGACCCTCCGAGGCGGAGCTCAAGCGCCGTGCCGTCGCTGTCCGTTGACGTGATGCGCCCCGAGGACCTCGACGAGGTCCTCACGATCGAGCGCGCGTCGTTCTCGATGCCGTGGTCGCGCGGCGCGTTCCTCTACGAGATGCAGCAGAACAGCGTCGCGCGCTGCTGGGTCGGGCGCGAGGCCGAGCGCGTCGTCGGCTATCTCTGTCTCTGGGAGGTCTCCGACGAGCTGCACATCACGAACGTCGCGGTCCACCCGACGTTCCGCCGCCGGGGGGTCGCCCGGGTGCTGCTGGGCGGAGTCCTGGACGACGCCCGGCAGCGCCGGCTCCGCCTCGTCGTGCTCGAGGTGCGCCCGAGCAACACCGAGGCGCGCGGGCTCTACGACTCCTTCGGCTTCCGCGTGGTCGGGCGCCGTCGTGGCTATTATTACGACACCGGCGAGGACGCCCTCGTCATGGAGGCCCGCCTGGACCGGCCGAGCGGCCAGGCCGCGTCGGCCGGGAACCCGCTGAAGGCGTGAGGCGTTTAGAGGTCGATCGGCGTAGGCCCATCGCGTGCATGACGAGGAAAGGAGAGCGGGATGGCGCGGATCAAGCGGCTAGTCAGCATCGTCGGCGTGGTCACCCTGTTCGGGCCGATGGTCGGGGACGTCGTCTTCGGTTACTCGGGCGGACCGGTACGCAACGTCACGGACCTCGCGCCCACCTGCGCGGGTTGCCACTCGTCCTTCACGAGGGACCAGCTCCGAAACGAGCCCGAGGCCTTCGCGACCAGCCAGATCAAAGAGAACAAGCACTATAAGGCCATCGAGGACGGCACCGGCCCGTACCAGCAGATGTCCGCCGCCGATCGCCAGAAGCTCCTCGCCGATGTGAAGGCCATGGACGAGAACGCCTCGATGGCGCTCAGCGTGCCGACGAGCCTGCGAGCCGGGCAGGAGGTGCAGGTCACGGTGAGCGTCAAGGGCGGTCACGGCGTCGTCGGCGTCTTGCTGGTCGACACCGACCTTCGTTTCCAGGCGCGCCCCATCCAGGGCGACGGCTGGGTGATCGTCGGCGCGCCGAAGGTTTGGGGGGGCGACGGCAACGAACAGACGAAATGGGTCGATGGCCGCGCGACGGGACTCAAGCGAAACCTCAACAGCGTGCTGATCTTCGACCAGAAGAGCGACCTCGCCGCGAAGAAATTCGCCGAGGGCAAGGTCGTGTGGACGGTCAAGGCGCCTCAGGAGCCTGGCACCTACTCGGTGAGCGCGGTGTTCCACTTCGGGACGGAGAAGGCGTCCTCGGTAGGAACGGTGTCCACGCCCACCGGCGCGGTGCTGCCCAGAGGGGGGCCCGGCGGTGCCTCCTCGCGCGTCATGTTCGCCAAGCCGGTGACGGTGATCGTCCGCTAGGGGGGAACGACGGGAGGCCTCCGTCATCGCCCGCACTCTCGGAAGGCGCGTCGCGCTCTACGCAGCGGGCGGGGCGGGGGCCCTGCTTGTCGGTACGCTCTTCCTCGTCGGGCTCAGCGCCAAGGAGCGCGACAACCGCTTCTGCGTCGCGTGCCATCTGCACGACGAGAAGTTCATGCGCCTGCTCGTCCTGCCTCCAAAAGATCTCGCCGGGCTCCATCACGAGCGGGATCCCTCGGTCGGCTGCATCGCCTGTCACGGCGGCCACGGCACCCGCATGCGGATGGCGGTGCGGACGGTCGCCGCGCTCGACACCCTGAAGTTCCTGGCCGGCGCGTACCGGGAGCCCACCCACATGAAGCTGCCACTGCGCGACGCCGAATGCCGGCCGTGCCACACCCCGATTGTTCGCCGGCCGGGGACGGCGGGCGGCGAGGCCCCGACGTTGGCGACCGAGGCCGAGACCGAGGGACGGGCGGGCACGTCGTACCACGCGATCCGGGAGCACGACACCGTGCGAGTGGCCTGCGTGCGTTGCCACGGCGCGCACACGACCGATAGCGACGCGGCCAGCCGCTTCATCTCGAAGACGGTCGTCATCCCCGTCTGCCAGGAGTGCCACAAGGACATGTGACATCCGCGTCAGGTGACGAGACCCAGGACCAGGACCAGCCCCAGCGTCACCGCGCCCAGCCAGCGCGCGCGACTGAGCGTCAGCATGGCGACGAGTCCGACCAGGAGATGAAAGGCGGTCAGACCGAGGTAGAAGTCCGTCAGCGCCATGCCGAGGAGATTCAGGACGATGAAGCCGGCGGCCAGCGTGAGCGGGACCCCGAGTGCGCGCCTGCGGGTCGCCAGGCCCAGGGCGATCAGGCACGCGAGGTCAGCGACGAGCAGCCAGCGCGTCGCCGCCGGGGCCGGGACGACGACGGCCAGCCGATCGAGCCAGGCGCGCTGCGACGTGAGGTAGGGCTCGGCGGCGGCCAGGGCGACGCGCCCGGGTGAGGTCCACATCAGCCCGTGATGCTATCAGAGATGCTAGAATCTCGTTCCGCGTGAGGGCCGTCTCCCGGGACTCGTCGGCTGATGTCTGATCCGAAGACCGTCGCGCAGCGCACCGACCGCATGATCGACCGCATGCTCGGCGGCGACCGTCTGGCGCTCGCGCGGCTCATCACCCAGGTGGAGAACCGCACGGCGGCGCTGCCCGCGATCATGAAGGCGGTCTATCCGCGCGCCCACGGCGCATACGTCGTCGGCGTGACCGGTCCGCCCGGCGCGGGCAAGTCCACGGTGGTCGATCGCCTCACGGTCCTGCTGCGCGCGGAGGGCGCGACCGTCGGCGTGGTCGCGGTGGACCCGTCGAGCCCCTTCACGGGCGGCGCGGTGCTGGGCGACCGGATCCGCATGCAGGCGCACGCGCTGGACCCCGGCGTGTTCATCCGCAGCATGGCCACGCGCGGCTCGCACGGCGGCCTCGCCCGCGCCACCGGCGACACGATCACGCTCCTCGCCGCGGCTGGCTACGCGTGGGTTCTGGTCGAGACGGTCGGCGTCGGCCAGACGGAGCTCGATATCATGAAGCTCGCCGACACGACGGTCGTCGTCCTCGTGCCCGAGTCGGGCGACGCGATCCAGACGATGAAGGCGGGGCTCATGGAGGCGGCGGACGTCTTCCTCGTGAACAAGGCCGACCGGAGCGGCGCGCCGGCGCTCATGGCCGAGCTCACCTTCGCCGCGCACCTCTCCCTGACGAGCGCGGCGTCGCCCAAGAACATCGGGTGGGAGATCCCGGTCCTCAGCGCGGAGGCGCAGAGCGGGGTCGGAATCGCCGAGCTCCTCGCCGACGTGAGACGCCACCGCGCCGCGCTCGAAGCCGCGGGCGCCCTCGCCGCGCGCCGGCGGGCGCGGCGGCGGGAGGAGCTCAAGACGCTGTTGCTCGACGAGGTCAGGCAGAAGGTCGAGCGCGCGCTCGCGGGCGGCGAGCTGGCCCGGACCGTCGACGCGGTCGTCGAGGGTGCGCTCGACCCGTACTCCGCCGTGCAGGCGATTCTCACTGTGCTAAGGTTGGAGTCCTCATGACCGCGTCCGTGGCGTTCCGCGACACCTTTTGGAACGTTCCCGTCTGGGCCCAGGTCGCGCTCTACGTCGGCGCCATCCTCGCCGTCACCGTCTTCGTCTACGGCCTGGCGCAGCGGGTCCGCCTCTGGCTCGCCGGGCGCCCCGAGCCGCGGCTCGACCGGATTCCCGAGCGCGTCGCCCTCGTCGGGAAGCACGCGCTCGGCCAGGCGAAGACGCTCTCGCAGGCGTACCCCGGCGTCATGCACGCGATCATGTTCTGGGGTTTCCTCGCGCTCTTCATGGGAACGGTCCTCGCGACGATCGACTACGACATCACGGTGCCGCTCCTCGGCTACAAGCTCCTGAAGGGCTCCTTCTACCTCGTCTACGAGACCGTGCTCGACCTGTTCGGGCTCTTCTTCGTGCTCGGCCTCGGCATGGCTCTGTGGCGCCGCTTCGTGCTCCGCCCCGAGCGCATCGATCCGACCGCGCGATTCGCGGGCGCGCTGGCCCTGCTCCTCGTCATCAACGTGACCGGGTTCGTCATGGAGGCGTGCCGCCTCGCGGCGGTCCGCCCCGCGTGGGCGGCGTGGTCGCCGGTCGGCTGGTTCCTCGCGCAGGGAATGCTGGCCGCGGGCATGTCGGAGGGCGCGCTCCGCGCGACCCACCTCTCGGTCTGGCTGTTCCACGCCGCGGTCTCGCTCGCGTTCGTCGCGGTCATCCCGTACTCGTACTTCGTCCACCTGATCACGACGCCGCTCAACATCTTCTTCGCGAAGCTCGGCCCGCGGGGCGCGATCGCGCCGATCGTCAACATCGAGGCGGCCGAGAGCTTCGGCGTCTCGACGCTCGAGGATTTCTCGTGGAAGCGGCGGCTCGATTTCGACGCGTGCGTCGAGTGCGGGCGGTGTCAGGCCGCGTGCCCCGCGTGGCTGGCGGGCACCGCGCTCTCGCCCAAGCAGATCATCGTCAAGCTCAAGCGCCACATGCACGGCGAGCTGCCGGGACCGATCCACGGCGAGCTGATCCGCCCCGAGGAGCTCTGGGCGTGCACGACGTGCATGGCGTGCGTGGAGGAGTGCCCGGCCTTCATCGACATCGTGGACACGATCATCGATCTGCGCCGCTACCTCGCGCTCTCGGAGGGGGCGCTCCCGTCTACCGCGCCGCAGTCGCTCCAGAACATCCAGCGCGCGGGCAACCCGTGGGGGCTCCCCGCGGGCGAGCGGCTCGCGTGGGCCCAGGGGCTCGACGTCCCGCGCATGGTGCCCGGTCGAGAGGTCGAGTACCTCTACTGGGTCGGGTGCTCGGCGTCGTACGACAAGCGCAACCAGGCGATCGCCCGGGCGGTGGTGAAGATCCTCAAGGCGGCGGGCGTGAGCTTCGGCGTCATGCAGGAGGAGCGGTGCCACGGCGAGGTCGCCCGGCGGCTCGGGGAAGAGTACCTCTACCAGACCCTCCAGCAGGCGAACGTCGCGGCGATCAACCGGTACCGATTCCGCAAGGTGATCACGCACTGCCCCCACTGCTTCAACACGATCAAGAACGAGTTTCCCCAGTTCGGCGGGACCTATGAGGTGCTCCACCACTCGCAGGTGATCGACGAGCTGCTCCGCGCGGGGCGGATCAGACCGAGGAAGGCGCTCGACGCGACGCTCGCGTTCCACGACTCCTGCTACCTCGGCCGCTACAACGGGATCCTGGAAGCACCCCGCCGCGTGGCTCGCGCGGTGCCGGGGCTCAGGGTCGTCGAGCTTCCGCGCAGCGGCGCGCGCGGCCTCTGCTGTGGCGGCGGGGGCGGCCACATGTGGATGGAAGTGAAGTCGAAGAAGCGGGTCAACCTGATCCGCGTCGAGGAGATCCTCGAGACGAAGGCGGACATCGTCGGCACGGGCTGTCCGTTCTGCCTCGCGATGATGGACCTCGGCCGCAAGGTGAAGGAGGCCGAGGGAACGCTCCAAGTCAAGGACGTGAGCGAGCTCGTCGCCGAGAGCCTGGACTGATGCGCACGCTTCTCAGGGCGCTGCCGGACATCGCACGCACCATCGCGCGCCTCGCCGCCGACCCGATCCTGCCGACCGCCGCAAAGGTGGCGCTCGCCGCCGCCGTGGTCTACCTGGTCTCGCCGGTCGACCTGATCCCGGACTTCATTCCCGTGCTCGGCGCGCTGGACGACGTCCTCGTCGCCGCGATCGTCGTGGACGGCCTCCTGAACTGGGTCGACCGCGGCCTCGTGCTGAAGTACTGGCCCGGCAGCCCCGACTCGCTCGAGCGCGTGGCGCGCGCCGCGCGACTCCTGGCCGCGTGGGTCCCGCGGCGGCTCAAGGCGAGGGTCTTCGCGAGCAAGGCGTGAGGCCGGTGCCGGAAGCCACGTCGAGCCTGGTCACGATCGCCCGTGCCGTCAACGGGACGACCGATCTCACCGAGACCCTGCGGCTCGTCTGCCGTGAGCTGGCGCGCCTGACCCTCGCGGAGACCGTCGCCGCGTACCTACTCGACGTCGAGGGCAAGGAGATCCGGCCGGCCGCCGCCTACCACGTTCCCAAGCACACGCTCGAAGTCCTGACGACGACGGCCCTTCCGCTCGCGGCCCAGGGGTTCGCCCAGAGCGTGTTCACGGCGGGGCACGTCGCGTGGAGCGACGACGTGCAGAACGACCCCCGGTTCGCGTTTCCGCTGTTTCGCGCGTTCCCCCACCGGTCGGGCCTGATCATCCCGCTGTCGGTCGACGGCGCCGTGGCGGGCGCGTTTTACCTCGTCTGGTGGCAGGAGCAGCGCCAGGTCCCGGAAGGCGTGGTCACGGTCCTCGAAACCATCGGCCAACTGGTCGGGATGCTGCTCAAGAACGCCCAGCTCGCCCGCGTGGCGGAGACGCGCCGCAGGTCGGCCGAGGCCGCCGAGGGGCGCCACCGCCTGCTCTTCGATCGTAACCTTGCCGGCGTCCTGTGGACGCGGAGAGACGGCCGGATCGTCGACTGCAACGAGAGCCTCGCGCGCCTTCTGGGGTACGACTCGCGTCAGGAGGTGTTGGGCCACGACGTGCAGAGCTTCTATATGAACCAGGCCGACCGCGAGGGAGTCCTGGCCGGGATCGCGCCCGGCGGCATGGCCGATGGCCGCGAGCTCTACTGGCGGCGCCGCGACGGCACACCGGTCTGGCTCCGGGTGAACCTCCGCGCCACGGCCGAGGGCTGGTTCGAGGGGATTCTCATCGACATCTCCAGTGAGAAGCGGGTCGCGCAGGCCGAGCGCGCCGCCTCCGAGCTGCGCGCCGTCGCCATGCTGGCGGCCGCCACCGCTCACGAGATCAACAACCCGCTGGCGATCCTCCTGGGCCAGCTGACCATGCTGGCGCGCGAGTATCCGGAGAACGCCCGAACGGCGAAGATCGTCGCGGCAGCGGAACGCATCCGGGACATCGTTAGCCGGATGACGAACATCACCCGGATCGAGGCATCCGAACAGTACCCGGGGACCTCACCGCCGATGCTGGACATCCGAAAGTCGGGGGACGCGCGCGACCCATGACGGGGAACCCGAGCGCGACGATCCTCGTCGTCGACGATCGCGACGCCTGTCTCCGCTGATTCCGCCCCCCCGGGTCACTGCCCCGACTACTCGGACGACCATGCCGCACCAACGTGGTGCAGCTGCACCACGTTGGTGCACGTCCCGGAGATGCGTCGCCGCTCCAAGGCGACAGCCCAGGCGAAAAGAAACCAATAGTTAGCCGCTCGCGGCCGGGACGTCACTGGCTCTGGCACAGACTGTGCGACAATTTCGCTGTGGTGGGACCTCCCGTGGTGCGTCGGGTGTATGAGGAGCGCTCGGGATCGATCAGCCCGTGCGGTGATTATCGAGTCATTGACCCGATCTCAAGGAGAATAACGGAAGGAGAGGAATCGTTTCATGGATGAGCAGGCCCTCAAGGCCGCCCGAATCCTGATCGTCGACGACGAGTCCGCCAACGTGAGGCTCCTCGAGCGGGTGCTCGAGCGTGAGGGCTATACCCACCTGCGATCCACGACGGACGCGCGCCAGGCGCTGCCACTCTACACGGAGTCCCGTCCCGACCTCGTCCTGCTCGACCTCGCGATGCCCCACGTGGACGGGTTCCAGATCCTCGAGCGGATCAAGCCGCTGGTGCCACCGAAGGCCTATCTCCCGGTCCTGGTGCTGACGGCCGACATCACGATGGAGACGAAGCGCCGGGCACTCGAGAGCGGCGCGAAGGACTTCCTGACCAAGCCGTTCGATCAGGTCGAGGTGCTTCTCCGGATCCGCAACCTCCTCGAGACACGCCTGCTCCATCAAGAGCTCGCGCGTCACAACGAGAGCCTCGAGGAGATCGTACGCGAGCGCACCCAACAGCTCGTTCAGACCGAGAAACTCGCCACGATGGGCTCGCTCCTGGCGGGCGTCGCCCACGAGCTGAACAACCCGCTCACGGTGGTCATCGGTCAGGCCCACCTCCTTCGAGAGGGTGAGGCGGGCGGCTCCCTGGTGCAGCGCGCCCGGAAGATTCACGCCGCCGCCGATCGCTGCGTCCGCATCGTCCGCAACTTCCTTGCCCTCGCGCGCCAACACACGCCCGAGCGCCGCGAGGTCCGACTCAACGACGTGGCTCGGGAGGCGGTCGAGCTGCTGGCGTACGAGCTGCGCACGGGCAACGTGGAGGTCGTGCTCGACGTGACCGAGGACCTGCCGACCCTCTGGGCAGACGCCCACCGGCTCCACCAGGTCCTGGTGAATCTCATCGTGAATGCCCAGCACGCGATGCGCGGCGTGACGTCTGCGCGTCGGCTGACGCTCACGACGCGGTTCGACCGTGAGCGTGATCGGGTCTGGCTCGAGGTCGGCGACACGGGGTCAGGGATCCCGCCGGAGATCCGGGCACGGATCTTCGAGCCCTTCTTCACGACAAAGCCGAGCGGTCAGGGGACCGGGCTCGGGCTCTCGCTCTGCCAAGGGATCGTGGAGGAGCACGGCGGGACGATCACGGTCGCGAGCGAGCCGGGGCGCGGGGCGAGATTCCGCATCGAGCTGCCCGTGGTCGCGCCGCCGACAGCGGCAGTTGAGCCCGCGGCGGCCGTGCCGCCGTCGGCGATGACCTCGAAGTCCATCCTCGTCGTTGACGACGAGTCCGAGATCGCCGCGGTGCTGGCCGAGATGCTCCAGCGGGCCGGCCATCGGGTCGAAATTGCGGCCAACGGCGCGATGGGCCTGGAGATGCTCGAGCGCCGAGGCTACGACCTGATTCTGACCGACACGAAGATGCCCGTGCTGGACGGCGTCGAATTTTACCGCGCCCTCGAGCGGCGCTTCCCCCAGCTCTGCCGTCGGCTGATCTTCGTCACCGGGGACCTCCTGGACCCGGAGAAGCGGAGCTTTCTCGCGTCGACGGGAGCCCCCTGCATGGAGAAGCCCTTCGATCTGGATGAGGTCCGACGGGTCGTTGACCGATTGCTCGCGAGCGGCTAGCACCCACGGTCCTGCGCGCGTCGACCTCAGACTTCCGTGCGGCCATCCGGAACACCCTCCCCTGGTAGAAATCCTCTCGAGGGCCCCCCGGGCGTAGCCGGCTTGGCATCGGCCGCCTGCCATCTCTGACAGCTACCGTCCTGCTGCAGCGCAGGGCACCGGGCGAAGCCCGCGCCCCTTCAGCGTAGTTGAACCTGCCGACGCGTGGCATTGATCCTGCACCCGCTAAGGAGCGTCAACGAGGGCGCGTCGTGAGACAGGTAGGAAGGCCGGAAGGCACGGAGGCTCACATGAGCTGGTCAGGGATCGTCGGAAACCTTGGAAGAATTTCTATGGTCGCGCTTGCTCTCGTCGCGGTCGTCTGCGGCCACGCCTGGGCGGAGTCACCCACGGAGACGCTCCGGGGCGTGTTCGCTGCGGTGAATCGTGTGCTCGGCGACCCTGAGTTGCAGCAAAAACCGCAGGAGCTCATGGGCGCGATCCACACCGTGATGAACGGGAGCTTCGACTTCCGGGAAGCGGCGCGGCTCGCGATGGGACGGGAGTGGGAGGTCCGGACACCGACAGAGCAGGACGAGTTTGTGCAGCTGTTCGCGGCGCTCCTCCAGCGAGCCTACATGTCCCAGATGGTGTCGTCGCAATCCGGCATGCAGGGCGGCCTGGCGATCCAGTACACCGGTGAGTCCGTCGACGGCGACCGGGCGACCGTCGCGGCCGTGATGGGAAGTCGGAGCGGAAAAGAGATGCCGCTCGAGTATCGGATGATTCAGGATGGCGAGCGCTGGGCGGTGTACGACGTCGCGGTCGGCGGGATGAGCCTCGTGGCGAGTTATCGTGCCCAGTTCAGCAAGGTCATCAGGCAGTCGTCCTACGCCGACCTCGTCGTTCGATTGAAGAACACTCGCGGAAACTGACATGGGCTGGACCGAGTTCGTCGGATACCTCGGAGTCGTCGTCGCCTTCGCGGTACTCACGCTGGGCGCCCTGTCCGCGTACTTCGACTGGTAGTTGCCGCACGGATCGACGCGCGTCAGCAGGCCCGGCATCTTCTCGCCCCCCCGCCGGCGTGCCTGGGCTAGAATCCTCGTGTACAGAGGGGGCATGGGGTCCGGGCCTTCGTCGTTCTTCGGGCGCTACAGTCTCGCCATCGTCCTGACGGCGTTGGCTGTCCTCGCCACTCTGATCCTGGCGCCCCACTGGAACCCGCGCCATCTCCTGCTGCCGTTCTACCCCGCCGTGATGCTCAGCGCCTGGTTCGGCGGCTTCGGCCCCGGCCTCCTCACGACGCTCCTCTCGGCGCTCGCCATGGATTACTTCTGGCTGCCGCCAGCCCCCGGATTCGGCATCCGGGAGCCCGGCGACTTGATGGGGTTCATCCTCTTTCTCGGCGTGGGGCTCCTGGTCAGCATGCTCAACGCGAGGCTGCTCCGGGCGCAGCGCCACGCCGAGGCCGTGGCGGCGGAGATGCGCCACGAGGCGGACGAGCGTCGAAAGGCCGAGGACTCGGCCGCCAAGCTCACGAAGCTCACCGACGACCTCAGAACCTCGGTGGAGCGGTACCGCTATCATTTCGAGCGGAACCTCGCGGGCGTCTTCCGTGCCGAGCGCGGCGGGCGCATCGTCGAATCCAGCGAGGCCTTCGTCCGCCTCGTCGGCGCGGGTTCGGCTGGCGAGATCCGCGCGCTCGACGTGAGAGAGCTCTTCGTCGACCCGTTGGGGTGGCAAGAGCTCGTCGCCTCGCTCGCCCCGGGCGTCGTCATCTCGAACCAGGAGCTCCAGTGGCGCCGGCGTGACGGCACGCCCCTCACCGTGCTCGCCAACCTCCGGGAGACGGGAGGCTTCGTGGAGTGCCTGGCGATCGACATCACGGACCGGGCGCGCGCCGAGGAAGCCGAGCGGAAGGCGATGCGGCTCCGCGCGATCGCCGACCTCGCCGCCGCGGCGGCCCACGAGATCAGCAACCCGCTCACCGGCGTCCTCACGAACCTGGCCCTCCTCAAGCTCGAGGGCGAGGCCGCCGTGAAGGTGGAGAAGGCGCTCGAGGCGGGACGCCGCATCCAGGAGATCCTCGACCGCATGACGCGGATCGAGCGCGTCGAAATGGCCCCCCGGCCCGCGCCGAGCCTCGCGCCGATGATCGACATCCGAAAGTCGTCGGACTAGCCTCGCGATCGTCGCCGGAACAGGACGTCGCCCCGGATAGGGGTTTTCCCTGATCCCAGGCTCCGGAGTAATTGTTGACGGCCACGGCAGCCAAGTATTAGCGTGGTGCGCGTGAAGTCGGTCCTGGTCGTCGACGACGATCCGATGTTCGCCAAGCTGCTCGAGGACATCCTGACGAGCGACGGTTACCGCGCGACGAGCGCGGCGAACGGCGTCGAGGCGCTCGCACTCCTCGCCAATGAGGCTTTCGACCTGGTGATGATCGACATCCGGATGCCCGAGCTCGACGGCCCCTCCTTCTATCGCGAGCTCGAGCGTCGCAACCCCGATCAGGCGCGCCGGGTCATGTTCATGACCGGCGGTGCGGTGGGTGCGGAGACGGCCGAGCTTCTGTCGACCGTCCGGACGCCCGTCCTGCGCAAGCCGCTCGACGTCAAAGAGATCCGCGCGACGGTTCAGCGGTTCTTCCTGGCCGCCGACAGCTTCCGTCGTCGCGGCTAGCCGCGCGTCGGGGGAGGCTTCGGAAGGGAGGCGAAGCCCGCGCCGAGTTCACGCGCCGGGAAGCAGCAGCGCCAGGCCCGTCAGGCCAGCCCCCAGGAGCACGGACTCCACGTGGATCTGGTACGCCTGCCGCTTGAGTTGCGCGACCACCCAGGGGTCCGCCACGGGCTCCTCGCCGCCGTCCAGATCGCGCCGCCCGCGCGCCGCGAGCGTGACTCAGGTGTGAGCGCGCGCCTGGCTGAGGCCGAGCGCGCCCGCCCAGAACGGCACCACGAGCGCGACACGCCAGCCCCGATCCACTCCGCTCATGAGGGACACGACCAGGGCGACGACGCCGACCGCGAGCGTCGCGACGCCCATCAGCGCGCGCCGCCGGCGGCCCTTCGGCCCGATGTTCGCGGCGCGCACGGCCATCAGCGTGAGCGCTTTGTCGCTGGGTCCGCGAGACCGGAGCGACCGGAGATGGCCCGAGAACGGAGCGCGGTGGCTCCCTTCGGGGGCATGAGGCCGTTGAGGGCGAGCCGCCCGCCGTCCACGTAGACGGTGGACCCGGTCATGTAGGAGGAAGCGTCCGAGGCGAGGAAGACGGCGACCTCGGCGATCTCCCGGGGCTCGGCGACCCGCTGCATCGGCGTCCGGGCGTAGACCGCGTCCCGCCACCGGCGGTTCTTCAGGAGATGGCGGGTGAGGCCCGTCACGACGGTCCCCGGGCCGATCGCGTTGACCCGGATGCCGTGGGGCGCCAGCGCGATCGCCATGGCCTTGGTGAGCTGGCGCACGCCGCCCTTGGTCGCCGCGTAGGCGGCCGACTCGGGGCGCGCCACCTCCGCGTTCACCGACGACAGCGTGATGATGACGCCCCGACGGCGTCGCACCATGCGCCGCGCCGCGGCCTGGGCGACCAGGAACGTGCCCTTGAGGTTGACGTCGATGATGCGGTCCCACGTCGCCTCGGAGAGCTCGAGAAACGGGACGATCGGCTCGACGGCCGCGTTGGTCACCGCGACGTCGATCCGGCCCCAGGCCCGATGGATCGCGTCGAAGCCGTCGCGGATCGAGCCGGCGTCCGCCACGTCCATCTGGAGCGCGAGCGCCTTCGCCCGGCCGATCCGCCGCGCCGTCGCCTGGGCGGTCGTCGGGTCGATGTCGGTCACGGCGACCCTCGCGCCCTCGCGCGCGAACGCGAGCGCGATCGCCTGGCCGATGCCGCGTCCGGCGCCCGTCACGAGCGCGACCCTGTCCTTGAGCCTCATGGCGTGGCGCCTACGCTACACGTCTTGATGTTGATGGGACGGAGCCAACTCGTTCCTACAGCAGGCCACCCACAGAGTGTCCCGTCCACGCGGACCCCCCTACAAAAGAGAATCAATCGGCGGGCAGGACAAACTCCACCTCCATGACCGCCTGGCCAGGGCGCGGGTAGAGCTGGGTGACGAGCGGCTTGTGGCCGGGCGCGGTCACGCGGACGTGGAGGTGGAGCGGCCGGCCGGGGTAGCGGCCCGGGAGGTCCGTCTCGTAGCGGTAGCGCCCCGTGCCGTCCGCGCGCTGGGCCCCACGGTGCTCGGCGTCGTAGTCGCCGCGCGGGTTGGCCGACCACCACTCGAGCTGGGCTCCGGGCAGAGGAGCGCAGCCCTTCGCCGACGCGACGCGTCCCGTGATGACGAGCCCGCGACCGGTGACCGAGCGCTCCGGGGAGTTCGGCTCGTAAAACGGACCGAGCATGTCGGGACGCGTCGGTGGGCACGCGGGCTCGGCCGCGGCGCGCGCGCCGAGCGTCGCGAGCAGGAAGAGCGCCGTGGAAGCCAGGACGCGGGTCACGCGCCAATGCTATCATTCCGCCCGCACACGCGTATGAGCGAGCCCGGTCGTCGAGAACGAGTGGACGTCGCCGACCTTGCGGCCGCGATCGAGCGTCTCGCCGCTGACCTCGCGCTGGCCGAGGAGCCCTCCGGGTTCACCGTCGTCCTCGAGAGTGACCCCGACATGCGGGAGCAGCGTGACTGACTGGACGATCACGACGCTCGGCGGCGCGATCGCCGGTCGCCAGGTCTCGCCGGTCGAGGTGACGCGCGAGTGCCTGGAGCGCATCGCGCGGCTCGACGCCAAGATCCGGAGCTTCATCACCGTGGACGCGGAGGGCGCTCTCGCGAGCGCGCGGGAGCTCGAGGCGGAGCTGGCCGCCGGGCTCTCGCGCGGGCCGTTCCACGGCGTGCCGCTCGCGTACAAGGACCTCTGCCACGTCCGGGGGCTGCCGACGTCGTGTGGCACGGCGACGCCCGAGTACTTCTCGGCCGAGCACGAATGCACCGCGGTGAACCGCCTGCGCGAGGCGGGGGCCGTGACGCTCGGCAAGCTCAACATGACCGAGCTCGCGCTGGGGCCGTTCGGCGACAACGCCCACCACGGCGACGTCCAGAACCCGTGGTGCCCCGGTCACGTCGCCGGCGGCTCGTCGAGCGGCTCCGCGGCCGCCGTGGCTGCTGGATTCGCGCTGGGCGCGCTCGGGAGCGACACGGGGGGCTCGATCAGACTGCCCGCGGCCTGCTGCGGCGTCGTCGGGCTCAAGCCGACCTACGGGCGCGTCAGCCGGGCGGGCGTCATGCCGCTCTCGTGGTCGCTCGACCACATAGGACCGCTCACGCGCACCGTCGCGGACGCGGCGCTCCTGCTCGGCATCATCGCCGGCCACGACCCGCGCGACGCGACGTCGAGCCGCCGAGGCGTGCCGTACTACGAGCGCCTGCTCGACACGCCGGTCGAGGGCCTCCGCGTGGGGCTCCCGGCGAATTACTTCTTCGACGGGCTCGACGCCGCCGTGGACGCCGCCGTCCGCGCCGCGGCGCGCATCCTCGAAGGGCTCGGCGCCGAGATCGTGAGCGTCCGCGTCCCCGACCCGCGGCCCGTCGTGGACGTGTCGAACGTCATCGCGCGCGCGGAGTCGGCCGCGGTCCACGCGCGGATCGCGCGCGAGCGGCCGCACGAGCTCCAACCGGCGGTGCGGGCGCGGCTCGAGGTCGGCTTCCACCTCACGGCGCACGACTACCTCCAGGCCCTCCGCCTCCGCACCCGCTATGCGCGCGTGTTCGTCGCCGAGGTCTTCGCCGAGGTGGACGCGCTGCTGGCGCCCGTCATCCCGGAGCCGGCGCCGGCGCTCGACGCGGTCAAGGCGGGGACGGTGGACGAGGTCGTGATGCGGATGGGCCGGTTCTCGCGCCTCACGCGTCCCTTCAACGGGCTCGGGCTGCCCGCGCTCTCCGTCCCGTGCGGCTTCTCCGAGGACGGCCGCCCGCTCGCGCTCCAGGTCGTCGGTCGGCCCTTCGACGAGGCGACCGTGCTTCGCCTCGGCCACGCGTACGAGCGGGCGACCGACTGGATCACGCGGCGCCCGGCGCTCGCCTGACTGCGGCCGCCCCATCGTGGACGAGCGGTCCCTCGCTCCGCCGCGCCTCTGGACGGTCTTCGCCGCCTACCTCGTGGCGTTCGTCGCGATCGTGGCCCTCTCGCTCGTGGCGGCGGGTGTCCTGCGCTCGATGTACCCGGACGTCCCCGATCCCGCGCTCTTCGACGGGCTCCCGGGCCTGATCGCCGGCGGGCTCGCGTCCTCGATGGCCCTCCTCTTCACGGTCGCGCTCTTCAACCGGCCGCTCGAGCCGGTGCTCCTGCGGCTGGTGCCGGGCTGGGAGACGGGACGCGCGCTCGCGGTGATGGTCGTCGGCATGCTCGCGCTCGGGCAGTCCCTCGACTCGCTCACGATGCTCGCCGGGCTCGGCGACAAGGGCACGCTGGCTGCGATGCGGGGCGCGCTCGCCGACGCGGTCGGGCCGGAGCTGTTCCTGGCGGTCTTCGTGATCGGCGTCCTCGCGGGCTCGGCGGAGGAGCTGTTCTTCCGTGGCTACATGCAGACGCGTCTCGGCCAGCGGATGCCGCCCGTCGCCGCGGTCCTCATCACCGCCACGGGCTTCGGGCTCCTGCACCTCGAGTGGATCCACGCGCTGCTCGCCTTCGTCCTCGGGCTCTACCTCGGCTGGATCACGGAGGTCGCCGGGAGCGCCTTGCCCGCGATCGCGTGCCACGTGATCAACAACGCCCTCTTCACCATGCTGGCCGCGCTCGTCGGCACCGTCGGCGGGGCAGGGCCGAACGCGGCGCTGCTCGTCACAAGCGGGTGCGTCTTCGTCGGCTCGGTCGTCTGGCTGCGACGCTGCCGGACGTGGTAGGCTTGGTGGGCATCGACGGTCCTCAGCACACACGTGATCGGTGACGCCACGCGTCTCGCGGAGTTGTTCCAGGGCGCCAGGAGACCCGTCGTGTATCCCGCCGCCTCCATCCCGGTCCACACCAAGCACGGGGGCGCCACGCTCGTCATCGTCAACCTCGCGCCGACGCCCCTCGACGCGCGCGCCGATTTCGTGATCCGTGGCAAGGCGGGTCCCGTCATGTCGGAGGTGCTCGCGCGGATGGCGCTCGCATGAGCGATTCCCTGATCGAGGAGCTGCTCGCCGCGCGCGAGCAGCACCGCGCGATCGTGCCGCCGAGCGAGAAGCGGCGCCTCTCGCTGGCCGAGGCCTACACGGTGCAGGACCGCCTGCGCGAGGCCCTCGTGGCCCGCGGCGACCGGGTGATCGGCTGGAAGGCGGGCTTCACCAACAAGGCCGCCCAGACGGCGTACGGGTGCGAGGAGCCGGTGTGCGGCTTCCTCCTCGCCGCGGGGGTCTTCCCGAACCGCGCCGAGGTCCCGAGCGCACGCTTCGCGAGCCTCGTCGTCGAGGCGGAGGTGGCGTTCGTGCTCAAGCACGACCTCGCCGGACCGGGCGTCACGCCCGCGCGGGCGCTCCTGGCGGTCGAGGGCGCCGTGCCGGCGCTCGAGCTCGTCGACTTCCGCATGAGCGGCAAGCCCGTCGCGTCCGACGTCGTCGCCGACGGAGTCTTCGCCAACGCGATCGTCGTGGGCGCGCCGCTCACGGACGTGGCCCACCTGGACCTCGCGGTCGAGGGGCTCGTCTACGAGCTCAACGGGGCGGTCGTCGCGACGAACGCGGCCGCGGAAGTGATGGGCAATCCGCTGAACTCGCTCGCGTGGATCGCCAATCACCTGGGCGGGCGCGGGCTCGCGCTCAGGGCGGGCGAGCTCGTCATGTCGGGCTCGGTCTCGACCCTGCTCCGCCCGAAGGCCGGCGACACCGTGCGCGCCACGTTCACGCGGCTCGGCGGGGTCGCCGTCCGTTTCGCCTGATCCGGCGATGCGCCTCGAGGGTCGCGCGGTCGTGGTCACGGGCGCGGGCGGCGGCATCGGCCGCGCGATCGCTCGCGCCTTCGCCGCCGAGGGCGCGGGCGTCGTCGTCGCCGATCTCGCCGAGACCGCCGACGCGACCGCCGCGGAGATCCGGCGCTCGGGGGGACGCGCCGTGGCCGTGCGGGGGGACGTGAGCCGCTCGGCCGACATGCGCGTCCTCGCCGAGCGGTCGCTGCGGGAGTTCGGCGGTCTGGACGTGCTCGTGACCTGCGCGGGCCTCGGCCTCTCCGGCCTGCTCCTCGACCAGGACGAGGAGGAGTGGACGCGCGTCATCGACGTGAACCTGAACGGCACCTACCGCGCGATCCGCGCGGCGCTCCCGCAGATGATGGCCCAGGGGCGCGGGCGGATCATCACGATCGCGTCGATCCTCGGCAAGATGGGCGGCTACGGCTTCGTGAGCGCCTACGCCGCCTCCAAGCACGGCGTCGTCGGCCTCACCCGCGCCCTCGCGGCGGAGCTCGGCGCGCAAGGGTTCCCCGGGATCACGGTCAACGCGATCTGTCCGGGCTACGTGCGCGCCGGGATGGGCATCGCGCTGCAGTCGACCAAGGCGGGACCGGTGTCGGGCACCGAGATCTTCGAGCGCTACTACAAGCGCCTGGTGCCGCAGCGGCGCATGATCGAAGCCGAGGAGATCGCCCACGCCGCGGTGTTCCTGGCGCTGCCCGAGTCCGCCGGGGTCACGGGCCAGGCGCTCAACGTGGACGGCGGCTTCTTCATGTCGTGATGACCCTCGACGAGCTCGTGACGCGCACCCGGGAGCGGCTCGCGGCGCGCCAGCGGCGGGTCGTCGACCCGGGGCCGCTCGTCCGGGCAGCCGTGCTCGTGCCGCTCGTCGAGCGGGGCGGCGGACCGCACCTGGTCTTCGCCAAGCGCACCGACCGCGTCGGCACCCACCGCGGCCAGATCGCCTTTCCGGGCGGCACGGTCAGCGCCGACGACGCGTCGCTGCTCGCCGCCGCGCTGCGGGAGTCCGAGGAGGAAGTCGGCCTCTCGCCCACGGCCGTCGAGGCGCTCGGCGCGCTCGACGACACGGAGACCTTCGCCACGCGCTTCGTCATCACGCCGTGGGTCGGCGTGATCCGCGCGCCCGTCGTGTGGCGACCGGACGGCGAGGAGATCGAGAAGGTGATCGAGGTGCCGCTCGCGGCGCTCCTCGAGCCCGCGAACGTCCGGGTGGAGCACTGGGCGCGTGACGGGGTCGTGCGTCCCGTGTACTTCTATGAGTACGGGGGCGAGAGGATCTGGGGAGCGACCGCGCGGATCGTCAAGGACTACCTCGACCTGGTGACCGGGCCGTGAGCGAGGCGAGGTGATCGGGCACGCTCAAGACCGAGTCGCCGAGGGCCTCGATCTTGCGCCCGGCTTAGGGATGTCGGAGCGCGTCGGCTCTGGCGATCCAGGGACGCGGCGCCAGCGCAGCCAGCACCCCTTCGCTGGTCCCGCGCGGGACGCGGATCTCCCAGGGTGTTCCAGGCGGCGTCATACCACGCACGAGCGTCGGATTCAGTCCGCGGAGCATCGCGGGCGAGAGCCCGGCGTCCGCTGCCAGGCGACGGAGATCCGTCGAGGGCGGGACCGACATGCGCTCGGTGTCGTCCCACGGGTCGCCGCCGACCGCGAACCCGTACTGGTCCGGGTCGCGGCCGATGAGCGTCGCCGCCTGGATGGCGGGGACATACTCGCGGGTCTCGCGTCGCAGGTGCTTCGTGCGCGTGAGGTTCCAGAAATTCGACGAGCCCGTTACCCGGATCGCTCGGATCACCTTGCCCTCGCCCGCGTTGTACGCCGCGTGCGCGAGCTCCCAGGAGCCGAACTGGCGGTACAGGTCGCGCAGGTAGGCCGCGGCGGCCACGGTGGACTTCTCGGGATCGAGCCGCTCGTCCACCCAACGGTCGACGCGCAGCCCGTAGCCGCGCGCGGTGGGAGCCATGAACTGCCAGAGCCCTTTCGCGCGGGCGCTGGAGACGGCGCGCGGGTCGAAGCCGCTCTCGATCATCGCCGTGAACGCGAGATCCGTCGGCAGGCCCTGGCTCCGGAAGACCTCCTGGATCATCGCGAGGTAGCGTCCGGACCGACCCATCCACGTCTCGACGACCTCGCGTCGGCTGCGGGTGAAGAGGTCGAGGAAGTAGCGGACGTCGTCGTTCTGCGTCACCGAATAGTCGCGGAACTCGGCGCGGCGCCGCGCCACCGCGTTGAGGCGTGCCGACTCCGCCAACGCGTCCGCCCAGGGGTCGCGCTCGGTGGCCTCCGCCTCGAAACCGGGTGCGGCGCTCGCCTGAAGGTGGACGACGTGAGGTCGCTCGTAGACGCGAGATGCCGTGTACCCCGCGACCATCGTCACCAGGAGAAGCCCCAGGCCGAGCAGGTGCCGGCTGACGGGTGGTCGGGCGTGGGGGATCGGCATCCGGGGTTCCAACCACATGCCGGAAACACAGCGCAACGATCGGACCAACACGACTGAAGGCCGGTAAGGCCCCGATTCTAGTGTTGTTATAAGGCGGACGGTTCATGCCTCGGGGTGATGGGACCGATCAAAATCTTACCGGGTAGGATCGATTTTTCCCCTCAGGGCCACCAGAAATAGAGGAAGCGCGGGCCGGCGCCCAGAGCCGCGCCGAGCCGCGCGAGCGAGCTCTCCACGGCGGCGGCTGGTGCCTCGGAGCGCGCGTAGTAGGTGGCGCGGTATTCGCGAGGGCGGCGATAGACGACGATGCGTGCCTCCTCCACGCCGATCACACGCTTCGCCGCCTCGATGGCGTCGGGCATGTAGC